>BNJU01002501.1_pt1 | contig 134045 bp, 244 predicted proteins | sample 8539281 | NCBI WGS metagenome assembly BNJU01 (sample SAMD00202456, study PRJDB9452) | human saliva metagenome | isolation source: human saliva | place: Japan | reverse complement strand
GTTTGATGCCACAGGCGACTCTGCAAAGTTCAATTCACAATGGGGTGGGCTTTATTTTCAAGTATACTAAAAGCACTTTACCTGCAACACCAGTTGATAATAAGGATGAAAAGAGTGCAGCAGTTGGGTGAAAGATTACGCTGACGAGTGAGACCGTTCGCGTCCGAGACACATTCTTGTAGAAAGATGACCAATGGCGCGTTACCGAGACGTCACGCAACCTTACAGAGTTAGCTAATCGCAATGCTGATGCCTCTAATCATAACATACGTTGCTACTTGCTTGTGTCACAGAAGGCTCTTATATCGACTTCTTACAAACGAATATCGTTCCTGTCGGTGGCTTCGACTTCACTACTGCCAAGGACAAAGGCTCGATTTCGATGAAGTACAGAATAGCTCCCGATGAAATAGGACAAGGGTAGCAACCTCCAGAAGCCATAGCCAACGTTTTCGGCGAGGTGACTTATGAGGAAGGAGTAACCAAAATTGTGCCTGCATCTGAACTCTAGTTTCTCCGCAATTCCAGACATCAACGAGGTTGGAGAGAAGCAGCTTGTCGTCATTATAACAAGACTTTCAAGGGCGAAAAATGCTGCCAAAGCCGATCGTTGCCAATGCTAGAATTCAATGTTATGTAGCAAAGATTAATGCTATCAAAGTGATGACAGAAACAACCGACGCGTACATTATTATTTCCACCTATAATGCTGAGGTATTCATGGCATTGCTGACCGCGCACGGCATTCGCATAAGACAAGGATTGGAAGCCAACAGCCACCCTATGGTAATGGCGACGGTTGCTGTGATAGATAATTCCAAACTCCTCGTTCTCTGCGATACGCTTTAGAGGCTGGAAATCATACCGTAACCATTAAGACTGGCGGGCAGGAAGACTGCTGCTGTAACGGTGAGTCTCTTCAACACGAGGTCACTTCTGCTACTGTTACGCCTTCTCTCTTGGGTGCTGCGGATAATTCCAGCGCATGGTGGTCGCTTGCGTACCGAACAATATCAAAGGTTCCGGTGGGTGAAACTCTCGCATGGTGAAATTCACGAACCCATAGCAGCAAAGACAAATAACTGGAACTTAACTTTGTCGTTGTGCTTCGGGCAGGTGATAATTCAGATATGGTGTGTTCCGTTCGGATAACTATGGTTTGGGAAATGGTTATGCGGCATGTTCTCATGGCAGGGAACTCAAGGCGATTGGGCTACATGGCTTGCTGCCATGCAGATGGTGCCAAGGTCACAGTTTATCACTCAATGTCAATAATGGAACTGCAGACGTACGACGCGATATGAAAGGAACCGACAGGAAAACCTATGCACAATATTATATCGGCGTGAATACTGTGAACAGCTGACTTGAATTTCGGCTTCACACACGATTGACGAGTCGCCGCTTAGGTGTTTAATTAAATCAAATCGTTTATTCCTAAAAACAAGTCTATGAAAACAAATAAGATGCTGAAACAGTTTCCATTCCTTACAGCAGCCCTCTCTTTTGCGGGCTGTTCAGGAAAGACCGTACGACAATATGAGTATGTCGATCCGGGAAGTAAGGTGAAGACCGATGTTGTCATTACTGATGGTCAAAATCTCAGCCAGTGATTACACGAATATTGCCGATTGGAGCAATCGTTTCACGTGGAACCTTGCCAATGTCACGACCCCAGTGTGGTATTAGCTGACGATGGTTTGTTACTATATGGCACCAGACAGATGCCAGTTATGCCAATGCTCGTAATGGGCGAGGCCAGGCTCGTGGGCATTTCTACCACGCCGCAGATCAAAAGACCTTGTCAATTGAGAATTCATAGGGCAGACGATGCATGGTGTGCCTACATGGATGAAATACCGATTGAATGAAGATACGAAAAGCTATGGACTTGGCACCTCTACGACTGATTTCCGAAATCAATCGGTTTTGGTTACTGGGCACCTGTATTGATGCGTCGCATCAGCAAAGACGCTATCGGATGTACTATGTCGTGACGCTTCCCGGTACAATCAATATGGTGCTGGAACATGGAGCGAACGTTGTTTCCATCGGTTTAATGGAAACCAAAAATCCGGCGAATATCGACTCATGGGCAGACGAGGATATGTTGTTGCGAGACTTATTCGATCTTGAACTCAATTATAAAGTCAGTGCAACGGATTACGCTCATTGCTATTTCAAGTATAATGCTATCACGACCCGTCTCTGATTATCAATGAGAAAAGGAGAGAGCACTTGGTTGGTTTACGGTTCATGGCGCAGATGCAAACTGCTGCCATGCGCTTGACGCCGCTTCAACAGAGCAAGCCCTTGCACGCTTTGGCAATCCATGGGAGCAGGGAGAAATGAAAGCTTCTTACGGTAAGTTTATCTATACTCGTCAACTTGGAAACCGTTGGCGAGCCAAGCGAAGCGCCTGAAAGTTGTCTATCATGACGCTATTACTACTATCTCTTTCATTGCCTATATGACGAACTCTCGGTTGCCCTATAATACGTGGTACGTTCCAGAATATTGACGTACTGCTGAGCATTACGGGCAAGGATGTTACCTAATCATGGCGGAGATGTATCCTATCCTGACTCAGCCCTATAAATTCCGGCAATCATCATGGTTGGGTTGGCATCAGCCACTGTGCTGTATTTCCAATGACGAGAAGAACTAGCTGGTATTGTGCTTCACAACGTGTTTCCCTGAAAACTATAAGAGGTAATGCCAACAGTAACACCTGTGATGTTGGGTGGTGTGCGATTCTGTCGTCTGGACATCTGACGGTTGTACGCTTGTTCTTCAGAGGCGTTATGCAGGCATAACACAAAAAGGCAATCACCGGAAAGCAGAATTGGCTTGGCGACTGGCAGCATATCAGTAGCTTATCACTATAAGAAACAGGATGTCGCCAGTAATAGCCATGACATTGGGCAGCGGCATGCGAGTAAAAGATCTGGTTGGAAGGCCCGGTTAAAAGCATGGACGTTTGTGCTGGCCAAGAATGTGTTTGAGCCATTGATAATGACGGTTCTACCTGAGACGTGAACGCGATTGGGAGGGCGTCCCGTAAGGAGACCATTGTTTATATGTAGGTCTCCCAGCAGGATGGTAAAAGACCACATAGTGGGGAAAAGAAAGTCTGATTTGGAATGAAGTTTTCCAACTCCGATACGGTCTTCATAGCATAGCCACAGGGTTTCGGACGTTGTCCTGGAACGTAGCGTGTTGTGTGCTGTGGCTGCTTACGGGCAGGAATCAATGAGGAGTTTCGCTGTGGAGTACACCCTCCGTTCACGATCCCGTCATGGCTTTACGACACGAACCACCACCTTTGCCTCCACAGGAAATGGCCTCAGCCACTACATCCCATGATATGAAGCATTGGACAGGGCTGTCGTCAAAGGTGTCGTACAGACATTCCACAATGGACTCGCGACTCAGTTCCCGGGTTTACACAGCGGCATGTCTGGGCACCGACATCATTCAGTTTCAAGCGGTCGTTGATATCTTTTCTTATGCCTGTTCAACCTTTGGGCAGAGAACACGTCGGCTATCGTTGCTCTCCAAGTCATCGCTCATAGCGGTGAAGCCGTGGCATGATGAAAGGTCGATGATGCAAAATTTGACTTCGAGGCGGCAGACACAGGTGGAATGCGTTGATCCCAATGTTATCAGTTTGCCCAGAGATGGCGCCAGGCTCGCATTCCAGTTCCTTTTTGGGACGGAGATTCAACTTGTGCGTCTTGACAGTTCATTGCATGTTTGCTCCAGGAGGCCGACCATACGATAGCCCGCCGCTATGCCGACCCATCCAAACATTGTGGCAGATAATCCCACTTCAGATGAGGCCGGACCGAGATGCAATGAAAGCCCCTTTCATCTGCTTTTCGTAATCGAGGTTCGATAATATCTTTTGTGAGTTGGGACTATTGTTTGCCAAAGAGAGCATGCCAAAGCACATATCCGCATTGCTGTGGGACGGAGTCGGCAGATTATAGGGCCTTATCTCGACGGTCGCAGGCGATATGCTGAAGGTGGCGGTGATATTCTGTTTGAAGGACGACAGAATTTGAAGCTTAGTAGACCATTGTGCCGTCTATACAGTGAAAAGGCAAGCCCATGTTGATTTGTCATGGATATAGCATTGCCAGAGGAGGCACACCTGTTCTTGTGAAAGAGAAACTCTGCGAGTTTAATGCTCATGGCCTTTCTCTCGCAAAATAAGAGCTGGTCTGTATCTCCTTTTTCCAGTCTGCGGTATGCACATGTTTGCATTTTCCCGCATGAACTCACTGAAATCAATGCGGATGATATTCACGCAGTGGAAAGATTTCTGGGAATATTTGGCACCAAGTGCTTTGAAGTCAGGTGAAAGTTCTCCACCTAATTTCAAAGAGGCTGCCATGCGCTGCTTCGTATGAGATGAATATGAGCTGCTCTTTCAGTGCACGCTTTCAGCACTCCGTGGTAAACTTACCGGGCAGGAGATTTACGTTGCCAATGATGCAAGAAGCATCACGTTGGGGTTCTTCTCGGCCTCTAATTTTGCGACCTTCAGGTGCACAGTGCATATAAATGGAACTCTCACCGTCCACACAAAGTTTGAGAGGAACGCTCATAAGCTATTTCCATCTTGGTCGACCATACTTGATGCACCATATTCTGAAGTGCTTCAGAGCAATTCAATGGCACGATGCCTCGTCCATCAGTCTGTCTTGACGGCGGACGGTTTCGTGTAACATATTTCATTTGATGATCTTAAAAGGCGTCTTGTCTGCCCATTTCGCAGATAAGACGCCGTTATTCAACAGTCTGACCCTCTGTTTCTGATTGTTTCCACTCTCTTTTGACTGCTTTTCTGAACGTTTCATCGTCATCGCTTAACAATGGAATGTTCATGGGTATCCATGAATGCGCTGACGGAGATTGGACGGTCCAATACCCTTGCGCGGCTTGAGTCGAGCGGGAAGCCTGACTTTCCGTTCTTTTCCATTACTCCCCCATGATTCGCTGAGTTATAATGTTGGTGTTCTTGCATTCCACCGTTCCGTCGGCTTTCAGTGATTGACTTTCCCACCGTCATAGCTTTTGTATTCGCCGGCATTCGCCTGCATAAAGCTGTGTCTGCGTTCTTCCTGCATTTCGGCAGTAGGCATTTCTGCCTTTACTTTCTTTTGTTGATTGCAGGCGGTGGAAGGTCCAAACGAAAGGGCGATTGCTGAGGATAATACTCTTCTTCATATGTTTCTTTTTAATGTTTTTTTGACAAAGTAGAAATCTTGTGTTTTCCAGTTTGTTTTTGTTTTTGTTGTGGGGTGGTGGTTGGTGTGGTGGTTGTTGGTTTGTTTGGGGTTTGGGTGTTGTGGTTTGTGTGTTGTGTGGTGGTTGTGGTGTTTGTGTGGGTTGTCCTTTGTCCGGCTTTCGTTGTGTGATGTCGGTGAAATCATCACACCACCGCCCTGAAGAATGCAGTGCTTTACCTGCGGCATAAGTTCTGCTTCCTGCGCTTCAGAGAGATGAAAGGAGTAAGCTGAAGTATGGGGTTCATGAGTAACTCTTCTGCCGGGTTTCGTCGTGAGTCGATGGTGTTGACTCAAGCCCCTAGCGAAACTACTTGTCTGATAACCCTGATGTTGTAGATAGCAATGTCGTCCAGTCCTACGACAACCACCGGCCCGTTCCCAACGTAAGGCAGCATCAGAATCTGTCGGACTTCGGGCATAGGGATATCATGACCGCAGACAACCTTGCGTTCTTCGTCGCGGTTGATGAAGCAAAAAGCACCGTTGGCCGTGATGTGTCCGTCGATCGAGATGGCTGATAGCACCGATGTTTTGTGATAATCAGGGACAGGGCGTCCTGGCAGAGATAGAGGTCGTTGATGCTATGGCTTTGCCTCCCGTGAGTGACGCCTCAATGGTCGATCGGTATCGTGTGTGTGTGCAGAAACGAAACCAATGTTCCGTCAATATCAAAGAATGAGAGCTTTTATCATCATCGGTGGCTAGATATGTTCCACTGCCAAAAGATGAGTGAGAAATCCTAAACCCGCGGTGATTGCCCTGTGATTATCCCTTAGACGCATCAGTTTCCTTTCTTTCAATCTCCCGTTCGACTCTTTTCGCACAAATCTCATGCGCTCGGCACCGCTGACAGTGCCTCTTTATGCCATGGACAACTCTAACATGTGAAAATGGCAGCTACATAGTCCTTGTCTGTTCTCATTTGGGTCATTTCATCGCGCAATCTCAGTCACTTTGCCTTGTAATCTCAGTCAGATTACCGTGTAATATGAGGCATATTGCACAGCGTTCTCCTAGCACTTTCATGGCTTTCTCAAAAGACTGTTCATCATGAGGCTTGAAGCATGAGAAAGGAAAGCGTTTCAATAGGCCTTTCACTGCATGCAGAAATACGTCCATTTTTCGTAACTGATACGGATTTAATACAGGATATGTTGCGGTGCAGAGAATTTGCTGGAAGTGGTTAACGGCAGTAGAATCTCCGGTTGTCAATTCCTGCTGGAGATAGGGAGTACGCGTAGCCTGCACTCTGATAGGAGATAGCCTGTTTGTTTCGTCTTGAAGCCTGTTGAACGTGTCTGGGTTGGCCTGACAGTGTGTCCACGGCTTCTTGTTGTGAAAGAGTGCCAGTTTGCGTCAATAACAGACCAGATGAGTTCGGCGCTTATGTCTTCTTTCAGTATCTCTAGTTTGTCCTTCAGTCGGTGTCATGATGAAGTGTCATTGTCTGTGGTTTTGCAGTCTTTCCACCGTGCGCAGGCAGATATTGGATATATCGTGAGATAAGCGTCTTCGAGACGATTGCGTGTGCGAACATCATAGAATGGGCAGAGACAATCCAGTCGCTAAAACGTTTCAGATAGTTGAAAGCCTGCTTTGTCCAGATTAAACTTCCTGGCAAACTCGCTAATGAAAGCTGCTGACGTATCTAATCTGATTTAATTCTTCCCTTGACATGGTTTGCTTCTTTGTGCTACTCTGGCAAATATAATGCTTTGTATGTAGCAAGCATTTGTATATTCAGCTATTTGAGGCGAATTTAGGGTTGCTGAGTTACTACAAGCTACTGTTTTAATTAGTAAAGAAGATTCTCATTTCAATATAATTAAATTAACATTAAATGTCTTTTCCTGCGTAAGAATGCTTGCTATATTCGTATATATAATTTTGTGTTGATGATAATCTAAAATACATAATATGAAAAGGTCTATGGATCAAGATACTGCATATGCACGATATCGTGTTCCTCACAGTTTTAATAGACTCTCTTACGCAGACTATAAAAGAAACTAAAATCTTCTGTCATGAGCGACTATTTACATTTCAATTCTAAATTAAAATAGTATGAAAAATATTGACTCACATAGTATTGCTTTCGGTAATGATAGCTTTGTTGTCAAGTGCATGTTCGTCAGTGACGACGAAAAACAAGTTTTACTGTGGCATCAAAGACTGTAGTTCTGCCCTATGGCGAGGGACAGCCAACAAGATTGTGCACTATGTCGCAAACACCTTCAGGCGGCACTTGGGTCCACTTTCATTGAAAATCTGGGACTATGAGACCAGGTTATGAGTATGTTATTGAGGTGAAGGAAACTGGTTTCCGCACAGACTACTCTGGAGTCATATCTGCCTGTGTGCAATAAAGTCAAACCAAGAAAGAATCAGAAGGAGTTGCCCAATGTAATGCCGAAGAAAGACCAACTGAGAAACCATGATGTTAAGAAGGGAGATTGCAAAGAGAGCAGCTATTTCCCAGTCTTTGCACTTTTGGTTGATATGAAAAGAGACTGGCTGATGACGGTTGCCATATGGCATTTCTTTATAAAGCAGAGAGCAGGGTTGGCGTGGATGCGCCGACCCTGCCTTGTATCTATAGAGAAATCCTATAAGGGGCATATTACGGCCCAACGCGCTAATATACATAAATCTTATATCCTTTCATTGCTCCTGCTGGGTTTCTTTTTCGGTGCGAGAGAGGATTTGTAGACCCGTGATGTTCGCACTTCGCCGAGATCTACCGACGGGCAAATGGGGAAAGAACAGCCTTCTTGTGTCTTCCAATACGTTGTTTCCTGTTGGTCAAGCACTTATCTCGTGTGATTACCGTCTTCTTCCTCACTGTCTGCATATTTTTACAGACCACGAGGTCGCGTGAGATGCGGTAGTCTTCAGCGTGAGGGCGTAGAGAGTTCGGCTATGGCGACATGGTCTTTGTTGCCATGAACGTTCCTGAGCATTCTGTGGCGATGTAGCGGCCTTTGGCAGCGATCGAGTGTACGGTCTGGCAGAGGTCCAGTAGCAGCAAGTTCTCCTTATTGTGCCACAGGTTGGGCGAGTTGAGGTCTGGGCGGTCACCTGTGATTGGTGTGTTTGTTGGTCTTTTTCCAACTGCAGTTTATTCAGTTCCAGGTTGGTCTTGTCCCAAACAACGCAGGCGCTTTCGGGCCGACAATATCCATGAAGCGATGATTTCGTGCGATCTTTCTTCAGCCAACAACCTGGGAGGTAGAGTGTCTGTTGAGCCCGATACGCCAGAAAGCGACCGAGCGCATGGCGATTGACATAGACCTGACCTTTGCCCATTGTTCCAGATTTAGGAACGTGTCGCCCACCTTTTCAAGGTTGAGAGTAACCGCGATAATAGCCGATAGACTGCGAGGAAAAGTTGTTGATGGGACTGAAGCAACGATAGGTTTCATTCCAGTTTATCGAATGCATGTTGTGCGTTTTGATAGCTGTCGGGAATAGGTGCAATAACCCAGTTTTGAGATTATAGGTTAGTTCCGTGCCCATTCATTCTTCAGTGTGGATAGTCATGCTTTCGGTGATACCCTTAAAGTCTTTCACGGCCCGTCCGAGGTTGATGCGCATAGCTTCGATAAGAATGGTTTAGTTTGTCCCCTTTTTCTACGAGTGGAAGCATGATGCTTTTCTCATTCTTGGTGTAGTCTATGGTATGCCGATGAGTTTGTTATCAATAAAAGATTTGTGTCATAATCCGTGTGCATCGTTGAGCGACAACCGACTTGACTTTTCAATTTGAGGAAGTTTAGTTGTGTGAGACATAGCGCCCCAACCAGATCCATTTTCCTCAAAACTCTTGATGTCGACGACTGACGTGCAGACCAATTCCTAAGGTGAAGGGAGAAATTCGGTATAGCGTCATCTTCGGGATCGTGATGATTAGCGCTGCCGGTTTAGGCACTGGAAAGCAGTTTGCCTCCGTTGTACTTCTGCATTGTCTTGCCAGTTCCCAAAACTCAGGCGTAGCATGGCCATATTCGTTGATGAGGCATCGTAATCGTAGGACGTAACGTCGGGTGCAAAGCCCGGACTGTTGGCTCCTGCCCATGACTGAAGGAGGTTCCTCCGTGAGTCATGTAGAGCGAAAAGATGATATTTGCTCAACATCTCGTCAATGCCTTCTACCATTGCCTTTGCCGGGCGCGTTCATGACGTGCTCCCCACTTATCAGACCAGCCCTCCAGTTCAGAACACATCAGTGGGGCATCAGGGGGCGTATGCTCTGAGGCGCTTAAACTGTGCATCAATGTTTCGAACTGTGCCAGAATTCACTCGTCAGACCAAGTCGTCAGAGTCCGTTGTTCTCCGAAGTTGCTGGCCCAATCGCATTGAAACAACGTTACTTTGTCGAAGCCAAGCTTTCACGATGTCGCGAATTTGGCTCACATATTTCTTGTTGACGCCGTGAACCATATTCATTCTCTCGCACCATGATGATTGGTCCACCGTTTTTGTATGGTCAGCGGGGCCAACTGGCGCCACTTCACGTCTCAGCTTTTACACGCGCCATGGAAATAAGGGTCGTCTTCGCGCAGTCGGATGTCTTTTCTTTTCTTCAAAAGCCACCGGAAGTCCCCATTTCCCATTCCTGCACACATGGGGCCAGGGCCGCACGATGACATATGCCGTTTTTACTGGGCCAAACGACGAAAGCAGCCACGTCATTGTTGCCCGTGAGAGTCAATTTTACCCTCTTGTTGATCGTGGATGTTCCAGAAGACATAGGGCAAACGGTGTTCATGAGCAGTTGCACTGTGCCGCTGTTCCCAGTAGGGACGCGGGATGCGGGGATAGTGAAGCTCGGCTGCTTTGACCACAAAGGGCTGCCCGTGAGCGAGGGTGTGGTGCTTGCCGACCGTGAAATCGCGCCACCGCGGGCCGGTGCCGTGCGGTGTGTGCAGAAACACAGAACCAGTGATGGCAATGATAGTTTTTGATGTGAAACTTTTCTGTTTCATGTCTGTGGCGATTGTGATGAATGTCGTTATCGATTGCGGTTCGAGGGTGATATATGGCCGTTGGTGACATTTGTTGGGTTGAGGACTATCTCTTTTATAGCGGTGATTTAAGGTGAGACGATCTTGTCATGGGTACTATATACTCTTTCTGGGGGTTAGTTGGAATCACACATTTGGTCCTTCAGCGAATGGTCACGGTGGTCACCTCTCGTCTTTCTTGATATAAGGAGTGTTTGAATCTCGGTCTTCAATGCTGAATTGACCTTGGTCTGCACTCACGATTTTATCGAGTTTTGAATGGCTGTTCTTGGCAAATTGCTGCGCTGTAGTCTCTGCATTGGCGATAGCTTCCTGCATCATGCCGGGTTTCCTTGCGCAGACGAAACGTATTCGTGGCTGATGTTGGTGTCGTGGTCGCCACTGCAGCGTGGCGATGCCCTGCTTCAACAGTTCGCCTTGACGCACAATAATACCTCTCACGAGGTTCACATTGCGCGATGTAACCGTGATGACCAATGTTACATTATAGCGGTAGGGATGGTCGTTACTCGAATACTGTTCGGCGCTGAGATCTGCAGCTTTCGCGGGGCGTTGACGTGATTTCTTCCAGACCGTATGCCATGACCGATGAGAGTTTCTTGATTTTCTGCTGTTTCATGGCTATGCGGTTATGCGGTTCCGGCAGGTCGTCGTAAGTTCTTTTCGAGCACGATGGGCGTGTCACTTTGTCGGCTGCAACCTCGCGTTCAGCCAATCGCCTTTCCACACTCACCTTACACGGTGCTTTGTGGCATGTAGTTGTCGATACCGCCTTTGATGAAAAAGCCCCAATGCCATGATGCCCAAGGCAGAGATGGCTGCTGAAATCATTCTTGTTTTCATGCAGTGTACAATCTTTAAAGATTGAGTTCCTGACTTTTAATGTCTATGGTGGTATGCTATTAAAACGTTGAAGAAGGAACTTTCGTATTTTGAATTGAGATTTGAATGTGATTTTTATAATATGTGCTATTGTAGTGGATGGGCAGGTAATCGCAAACTTCAATATTCAAACCTCAAATTTCACGAGGAAAACATCAGATGCCTTTTGGCTTGGTTGGATGCATATGCTTACGAGAATGAGCGCACTGCCCACGTGAGCCATGATTGTCATCGGCTCATCAGAGAAAATCGCGCTGGCAATGACTGTTGTTAGCAAGGTTGGGTAGATGTAGTTGGAGGCTTTCATGGCTCCCATTTTGCGGATAACCCAGCTCAGTGCAAAGCAGACGAACGATGCCACAGCCCAAGAAAAGCAGGTTGAGCCAGATGGTGGGCTTAAGGAAATCGTGGAAAGGGAATGTCCATGGCTCTATGGCCAAACATGGGAAGTATTGTTGTGAGTCCATAGAAGAAAACTTCATGTGATGAATACCGCACCATGGCGTGAGGATGCCGCTTCATCAGCAGACTATAGACCGCCCGAGCCATAGCAGACAACAAGGCGCCAGGGTCTCGCCAAGCGGATTGAGGTGGAGAACAAACTGGCCATTGAAGATAACTATGCCCACTCCGGCAAGTGCAATCAATGAACCCCAAAGACAAGCCGAGTGTCGGCTTTGACGCTTTTCACCATTGCGATAGCCATGCAGGTGGTGATAAGTGGTGCCGTGCAGCAATGAATGACACGTTCGTTGTATAGCTCAGGGCCACAGCCATGTTTCTCTGCCTGGAAGAAAAGTGAACCTCCGGTGATGCCGATAAGCACCATAGAGGACCTCGTCTTTCCAATTGTTGCAGAACAAACGACGAGGGAGAAATAAACCAAAATACAGATGTAGGCAATAAAGGAAACGCAGAAGAATATCTCATGGGTTTCAGACCTCCCATGATAAGATATTTCGTATTGATGAATGTCCCGCCCCAGCATAGTACGGTGATGATGCCGACAATATGTCCCCAAATCATTTTTCTTGTCATTCATTTCTTTGTTATTTAGATGATAGGTTTATTCTTTACGTTTCCAGATTTTCACAATTTTGTTGCGTATGACCACGAGGTTGCACAGACTTACAAGAACAAGAAGTGCAACGCCCAAGCCGAAAGCCGGGAGCATAGAGCCGTCTTCAATGTCGGGGAAGAGGGTTTCGATGATATCCATATAATAGTTGCGGACAAAGAAAAGCACGAGAAGCGCAATGAGCAGCACGGCAATGTTCAGGCTGATAGTCAGCAGCTGGTAGGGGCGGGCCACCTGCGTGGGCTTATAACCAATGAGCAAGAGATTTTCAAGTTTGCTCGAGTTCTTCTGCACAAGCAGATAGATGCTAAGCATGAGAATATAGAAACTCAAGACAGAGATAATCAGTCCGACAATCATCACCATGGTTACCATCATACGAAGAAAGTAGGTTGTCTTCGGTATTCAGCTTGTCGTTCTCGATTTCATAGCCTTTCGCGGTCGAGATATTTCATGAACTGCCCGGTCACGGGATTGCTCATGTCTGTGATCAGGCGTGTGGGGGCATGGACATCTCCTGGTGCATAGACCTCATTACTCCAGTCCATGAACGCTTGGGGGACAAGAATTGAACTCAATCGGTTGGAAAAACCGATGACTTTTCCTTTGAACTGCCCTTGCTTATTTGTCCCCATGAATGAATCATCTGAAGTCAATCATGCCCACAAGTCCCTCCTGATTTTGGGCAAAGAATGGCTCTGGGCGAGCACAAAGTTATACATGGTCAAGTAAATGCGCGGCAGAATAATCGGCACAGTCCTGTCACCGCTGCATGTGCCGTTGCTCAGTTTCGTCTACAAAAGCATTGGGAATACTTTTTCGAAGCTGATTTCGCCGTTGTTGAGCACCGAAGTGCCGTTCACACTCATGTTAGCATCAACCTTGTAGGCTGTCCCCGTGAACTTTCCTCACGCTGCTGATAAACGGTTGTTGGCTCAAATCAATCTCTTCATCCGTGAATGTGTTGCTGCGACCGCTGATAGTACTCGCTGTGCTATCTTCTTGTTGACAATCAGAAAGTCGCTCTTCATGAAACTGTCTTCAGCGGTGAACACTGAACCCACATCATTGTAGAACTGATAGTAACAGAACAATTAATATGCCGAAAAAGATTGGCAAAGAAGAAGCCTGCAAAGCTGTGGAATGCTGATGTCTGACGCAGTAATTTCCAAACTAAAATCATAGCTAAACGTCTTTTCGTATTCAAGGTTCATGTGTTTTGCCGATGCTGGTCAGCAATCACTCGGCTCCTTGCGCCTGGCTTCGCGCATCATGATGTCGGCCATGATGTCGGCATTGGTATCGTCAAAGGTGGCTGATAGGCTCGTCGGCAGGATGAAGTCAAAGGGGCTGCACGAGTGCACGAAGCATAGCCACGTTGCTGTTGACCAAAAGCGATATATGGCCGATTTTAGCATTCAGTTTGTCGCCAAGGCCCAACATGTCGAACCATTCCACAATCTGTTCTCGACTCTTGAAGCCTGTTATCTTGTTCTTAATCTCCACATTCTCCAATGCTGTGAGTTCAGGGAAGAGACGAAGTTCCTGAAAGAGTGGCTGATGTGGCGCTGGCGCAGCTCTACCCAGTCTCTCACTTTGAAGTTCATCGTGTCGTTTTCATCAAACATCACGTCCGCTGTAGTCACGTCGATAGCCAATAACATAGCTGCAAGGTGCTTTGCCTTTTCCGGAGTCTGCTTCAACGAGGTAAAGATGTCCTTTTATGAAGATAGCTTCCGTGTTCCAGATCTCTGAATTCAGTTGATTGGCAAGCGAAGCAAAGACCTTTGGAACAACAGAATTAAATCTTATGGTTTCCAATTTCTCTATTTTAAGGTATAAACAATCGTATTGATATTGCCGAAGACTGGCTTCAACATGGTGGATTTACGGCGCCTGCCTTGCCCTCTGACATAGCTGCCATGTTGATAATCATCACAAGTTTTTGGCCTTTCACTGCCTTTTCTGGATGGCAGCATCAAGTTGCTCTTTGGCGGGGTAAATGGAGTTTCTCTGCCTCTTCCTTAATACTCCCGCTGAAAGAACTGTTTTGTCATTGCTGACGCCGAAGAAGAAAGTGGTTTTGTCGCTCGTATAATACCGGAGCGTTGGGTTTCCAATCAAGAGTTCTCCGCACCTGCAGGGCAACTTTGTTTCAATAGTCAAATGTCCTTGGTCCAGTTGGTGTCGGCCAATTGTGCCGTCGTCTCTGTGGAAAGCTCTGTCCGGAACTATACCGTAGGCGTGATGATTGCCATTTTACCGTTGATGCTTCGAATAGTAGTATCCACGTCAATGGCCGTGTGATGCCTGTCAACAGTGCCTGAATGCCTTTGTTGGACTGCATGAGAGGCAGGAATTTCTGACCGTCGACATTGAGAAACATGCCCATCATGGCATCGCGAGGCATAGCTGAAATGTATTTGCTTTGAATGGGACGGTAAATCTTATGGGCAGCTTTCAGAGGCTTGTTCACGAGGGAATTAAACGAGAAGGTTTCGCCAGTGATGTGCATCACCTGTGCTTTGATATTCATTTTCTGCAGCAATCAGCACCTGCGAGCACTCTGCTCCTTTGGGTGCTCGAGGTGTGAAAGAGACAGCAAACTGTTCAGGAAGTGCGGCAGCCTGGCCCTGCATGCTCATCAGCGCATCCATAGAATCGAGCTTGGCATATAGTCTGCTGCTCATGATTCGCCACTTTTCGTCTTGTTTTCAGATATTGGGATATCTCTGCTGTTGCAGGGAGCAGCTGTGCGTCAGCTGTGACAGGTCCATTACGAGAAAAGCCGGGTCGCTCCAGCCTGCCACCCATGTATCTTTCAAAACCGTGAAATGAAAGCCTCTTCTTTTCACCGGATTAGGACACAAGCCCCTTGGCCGCGAGGCCTATGAATGCTCTCGCACAGTTCATCAGCATCTTTACTTTGGCACAGAGACCAAGGTTCCCGTCAGGGCGATTCGAAAAGATCCTGTGACTGACATCAGTACCGCTCTTGTTGGTATTCGTCATGTAGAAGTAAAGTCTTGAGCACAGCACATTGTTCCGCCACTCATTCGGGGCAGGATCCATCGAAATAAGGGCTGTACTCTCGCCGGGAATGGCGTTCAGATAGCTGTTGTCGGTGCAGGCTGACATACCAGAGTCAGCAACAGACCGACAAGCATCTAACTTAGTTTCTTCATATCTTAAAGGATTTGTGCCATGGTGACGACCTGAGTCCTGCCGTTCAGTGCGCAGTCGAGCTCTCTCCGAGCGAAAGTAACCGAGCCAGCCATGAGCCAACCGCATGCGTCGCAATCAGTGCATCCTTCCGGCCCAACAAGCACTGTTATCTGCTCGTTCTTTGATTGTCCGTCATTTCGTTGAAGAGTCTTTCTCTATTTCTTCATGGCAGTGAACATGAACTTGCGTCCTTCGCGTGGTCTTGTTGTGAAATCTGAAGCTCTCAGGTTGTTCACGTGGCATCCACGGCGACTCTGTTGCTGCTGAAACGACAATCTTTCGATGCGGTCGTTTTTGTTGGGGTGGGTTGTTTGGTTTTTGTTTGTTTTGTTTTGGTTTGGGGTGGGTGGTTGGTTTTGTTGGGGGTTTTTGTGTGTGGGGTTTTTGTGGGTGGGTTTGTGTGGTTTTGTTGGTTTGTGTTTTGTGTGGGGGGTGGTTGTTTGGGGTTTTTGTGTGGGTATAATATATATTTTTTTCATGTTTATTATTTTGTAGTTTCGTTGTTCAGGTGTTGTTTATTTATAGTTGTTTTGTGTTTGTGGTGTTTGGTTTGGTGTGTTGTGGGTGTTGGTTTTTTGGTGGGGTGTGTTTTGGTTGTGTTGTGGGGTGTTGGTGTGGGTTGGTCTGACGTTGTTGTGTGGTTTCATTGTCTATCAGCAGTGTACGTTTTGCTGTCAGTGGAGTTGAAGTATATGCTTCAAGCATGTGTCGGTCTCTTTCAACTGGTTCCACGTTGACTTCGGCAAGTAGTTTGTCTACTCTCGCGTAGGCCATGCGAAGACCGAACGCTCTTATCATGTCTTCATCGCATTGTGATGGAGAGTTTACGACGTCTGAGCCTCATCGAGTCAGCACGATAACTACCAATGCCCATCGTGCCGAGGCTATTTCGGAAATGTTATTGAATTTCAGTCTGATTTTCCCCATTATTCTTTTGATTGTGCCCGGACGGATACGTCAGTGCGAAGCTGACGCATACCAGAAGGGCATGGCCGGCAAAAGGTGAACCAGCAGCTGGGCCGCACGTGGACATGCCGGCTGTGGTGTATGTCGTCGACGCGACCGCCTGTGCATTAACAAAAGCGAACCTACGGTTGCACCGATACCATTCGTCACGAGCATGAAAGGCCTTGTGCACTGGAACGTATCGATGGGTCGGTAACGCCCAGCCAAGCGAGACGATCCGGAGATGTTGGAAAGAAGTCGAAAGCCACACCATAGATAATCATTGAAGTGATGAACATCCATGCTCCACTACCGGGTTGCCTAATCCGAGCGGTCGAAACGCAGCACACGAGCAAACATGGCGATGAGCGCTGACGTTCTTGATGCCATAACGCTTCGCGAAGAACGGAATCATCAGAGTCGAGAGGTTTCAGCTGATCTGTGAGATAAGAGTAGAGGACGGGATGTTTCACGCCGATACATCACCTGAACATATTCAGTTGTACTGCTTGAAACTTTCAATAGAAAGTGGCACTTGACAGTGGTGATACTGCAGACTGACGCGAGCAACATGGAGAAGATGAAGAAAGTAAGCCATCTTCTTTTGCTTGACGAAAAGTGCAAGGCCTTGAGTCACAGCATCGACAAGGACTCTTCTTCTGTCCTGTCTTGCAGACAGCGCATTTTGGGCGGTGTGAAAGAGTAGAGAAACAACAGTATGCTCCAGCACACCGCTCACAACTGAGTGCATCTGCGTGCTCTTATACCCCATGATGTCAACGAACCACATCGTGCAGATTGAGACCGATGGTTCCAGCTTGCGATATCCGGGGAAAGGCTTTCCACGGTGTCGAGGCCCGCCTGGGTGAGTGCCGGGTGAGCCACAGGGTGGTCAATGCCAAAGTAGGCATATGAAAGCAACGCTCAGGAATGAGCGCTCAGCGTGGTGAGAGTTGTGGCATTGGCCGGCAATGTAATGCAGAGCTGTGCCAAACATGAATGAGCCGGCAAGCAGGTGGCAGAAGCCCATCAAGCGTTGTGCCTGTATCCATCCGGTCGGCTATAATTCCCATAACAGCGAGGCATAAATATAGAGACGATGCCTTGCACGACATAGAATGTTCGATATATTGTACCCATGCCAATGTTGCCCAAATAAATTCCCATGCAGGTAAGATAGAGCTCTGGTCGCAAATTCCAGGAAGTTCATCACGGTTAGTCTGATTTTAAGATTCATCTTTTCGGTTTTGTTTTGATTGCAAAGATAAAGAGTAAACGCGTGGAATAGCAAAAGTCAAAGGCTATTTTTGCTTCAGGTGTTCTCGTTGTCCGTCTTTCGCCTTTGATATCCTGCTGATGCTTCACGCATGTGGAATTCCCGTCGAGTGGTCTTCCCTGTTTGAGTGCCATTACGGGTGGTTGTGCCTCCCACTGCTCCTTGGTTTTAATCGGTTGCAGATTACATTGTAACTTGGCGCAGATTGCGTTGTAACTTGATGCAGATTACCACGCAATCTGACGCGCATCAAACTGATAACAGTGCAGATGAGCACTGCTGTATTGACAGAGTTGCAATGCTGTGTCAGCAGTCGCTTGGCGCTGAGCTTTGCATGTCTGTCTTTCATATTATATATAAGAGGTGTAACATTTTTCAGTGTAGATGCGTTTGTAAGATTAAGTGAAATAAGAACAGAAGTTATTTTGAATAGTTTCTTCCGAAACTTATTTTGGTGGTGAATGTTTTTATCTTACCTTTACTCCCTTTTGAAACTTCACAGTTCTCTCGGGCTTAGAAGCGTTCTTTGAAAGTTTACATAAACAGAGAAGTAGTACAAGAAGCAAGGCATGTAGCGATATGTGTCTTGGGTAGAATAAACAGAACCGATCAGTTCGAGAGCAGAGAAGTGATGGGGAACAGGACAGCAGTGATTGCTTTCTGAGTCCGTTTGCTTTCTTGCTTTCGTTGTTTTACTATTAAATCAGGAGAGTTCGTTCTGAACAGATTATTCATAGTATGAGCTTGAAGCCGAGACAGTTCTGCTGTCTTTTCTGCTTTTTACCTATCAAAGCTTATTTTTACAATGGAGAGTTTGATCCTGGCTCAGGATGACGCTGGCTGCAGGCTTAACACATGCAAGTCGAGGGACGACGGGGAAGCTTGCTTCCCGGGCGTCGACCGGCGCACGGGTGATAGCGCGTATCCAGCACCTCTGACTGAGGATAACCCGTCGAAGTCGGCCTAATACCTCATGGCATCGTCTGCGGGCATCCAACGACGATTAAAGATTTCATCGGTCAGGGATGGGGATGCGTCTGATTGAGCTGATGGCGGGGTAACGGCCCCGCAAGGCTACGATCGTGCAGGGGTTCTGAGAGGAAGGTCCCCACATTGGAACTGAGACACGGTCCAAACTCCTACAGGAGGCAGCAGTGAGGAATATTGGTCAATGGGCGAGCCTGAACCAGCCAAGTAGCGTGCAGGAAGACGGCCCTATGGGTTGTAAACTGCTTTTATGCGGGGATAAAGTGAAGGACGTGTCCATCATTGCAGGTACCGCATGAATAAGGACCGGCTAATTCCGTGCCAGCAGCCGCGGTAATACGGAAGGTCCGGGCGTTATCCGGATTTATTGGGTTTAAAAGGGCGTAGGCCGTGGATTAAGCGTGTTGTGAAATGCACGGGTGCTCAACGTCTGACTGCAGCGCGAACTGGTTCCCGCAGTGTGCGCCAACGCAGGCGGAATTCGTCGTGTGGCGGTGAAATGCTAGATATGACGAAGAACTCCGATTTGCGAAGGCAGCTTGCGGAGCACAACTGACGCTGAAGCTCGAAAGTGCGGGTATCGAACAGGATTAGATACCCTGGTAGTCCGCACGGTAAACGATGGATGCCCGTTGTCAGGCTGTTTCAGCCTGGTGACCAAGCGAAAGCATTAAGCATCCCACCTGGGGAGTACGCCGGCAACGGTGAAACTCAAAAGGTGACGGGGGCCACACAAGCGGAGGAACATGTGGTTTGAATTCGATGATACGCGAGGAACCTTACCGGGCTTGAGTGCAGACGAAGGCTTCAGAGATGAAGCGGCCTTTCAGGGGCGTCTGTGAAGGTGCTGCATGGTTGTCGTCAGCTCGTGCCGTGCAGGTGTCGGCTTAAGTGCCATGACAGGCGCAACCCCTTTCTTCAGTTGCCATCAGGTGATGCTGGGCACTCTGTAGATACTGCCACCGCAAGGTGTGGGAAGGTGGGGGATGACGTCAAATCAGCACGGCCCTTACGTCAGGGCTACACACGTGTTACAATGGCGCGGTACAGAGTTGATTTTGTGCGAAAGCACGATCAATCGTAAATCCGGTCCCAGTTCGGACTGGGGTCTGCAACCCGACCCCACGAAGCTGGATTCGCTAGTAATCGCGCATCAGCCATGGCGCGGTGAATACGTTCGCCTTGCATACCGCCCGTCAAGCCATGAAAGCCGGGGTGCCTGAAGTCTGTGACCGCAAGGAACGGCCGAGGGCAAAACCGGTGATTGAGGGACTAAGTCGTAACAAGGTAGCCGTACCGGAAGGTGCGGCTGGAACATCTCCTTTCTGGAGACGGATTTCCTGCACAGGTTGACGAGTTGACGAGTATGCAGTTGACGATGAATAAGTTAACGGGTTTACAAGTTGACAAGTCGACAGGTCAATAGTAATGACAATAGGGATAAATAAAAGAGAATAGGCAGGAATTCTGCCGTTCTTCTTGTACTGCCGCACTGTTTTGATATGAGAAAAAGGAAGCCGGGCTATCAAGCCCAGGTCTTGGACAGCAGCCAACCAGGATTCATGAGCATGAGCATGGAAATGATAATTATGCATTGTGCATCATGAACAGACCACGATCCTATAGCTCAGTTGGTCAGAGCGCCACACATGATAATGTGGAGGTCAGCGGTTTAAGTCTGCATGGGACTACTTCTTTAATTCATAATTCATAATTAATAATGCATAATCAAACTAAAATTTGGGTTTTGCTTGTAATGGAACCTTGACGATGAACACTCAATCAAGTAGTAATCATAATTGTGCCATCATGCATTAATCATTATGAATTACTACCTTGAGGGATTAGCTCAGCTGGCTGGCACCTGCTTTACAAAGCAGGAGGTCCAGCAGTTCGAATCCGTTATTCTCCACAGATGGACATCACAGTGCATGCTGAAGCGTGCATTCTGAAAGTTCCATACGATCTTGACATATTGACACAAGCAAAAACTGTAAAAAGTAAACTAAGTTCAGTCTTAGAAATCAAATCGCAAGATGCGATTTCACTTGACAACTAATATGAGCTTCAGAGGTGAAGCCGGAGGAAGGCAGAGCAATGTATGTTGCTTTTTGTATCCCCCTGTATCTTTATAAGATAAGAAAGGGCGTATGGCGGATGCCTAGGCTCTAGAGCGATGAAGGACGTGATAAGCGATAAGCCCCGGGTAGATGCGAAATAATCTCTGATCCGAGGTTTCCGAGATGGAACAACCCGGCCGTCTGAAGGACGGTCACACACGCTGAGCGTGGGAACTAACGCAGAGGCTGAAACATCTTGGTACCTGCAGGAAAAGAAAATAAAGCAATGATTCCCCAGTAGTGGCGAGGCAGACGGGAAGAGCCCAAACCGTGACTGTGCAACGCAGCTGCGGGGTAGTAGGACCGCGACATTGTATGGAATCGGGTGAGAAGAATCTTCTGGAAGAAGAACCACAGAGGGTGAAAGTCCTGTGTTGAGCAAGGTTCGGCATAGCGGTATCCTGAGTAACGCAAGCTTTGAGTAGTTCTGCGAATCCTCGGGATCCATCCGGTAAGGCTAAATACTCCTGTGAGACGATAGTGAACCAGTACCGTGAGGGAAAAGGTGAAAAGCTTACTTCGACAGAAGAGTGAAACGGTTCTGAAACCACTGCCTACAAGCGGTCGGAGCTGCCCATATGCAGTGACGGCGTGCCTTTTGCATAATGAACCTACGAGTTACCATCTCTGGCAAGGGTTAAAAGTAATGATGCTCCCAGCCGCGGTGAAAGCGAGCCTGAACAGGGCGTTTAGGAGTCAGAGGGTGAGACGCGAAACCAAATGATCTACACTTGACCAGGTTGAAGTTCGGTAACACGAGATGGAGGACCGCACCGATAAGCGTTGAGCTTCCGGATGAGTTAGTGTAGGGTGAAGACAATCAAACTTGAATGATCATGCATCCCGAAAGGCAGTTTGGGTGCCGCGTGTGGCGATCTCCGTGAGAGGTAGAGGCGACCGATAGGTCAAGAGAGGCTTCACCGCCTATCGAGACCTGACGAACTCCGAATGCTCACGGACTGCAGCCCTGCAGTGAGGGGCAGGTGCTAAGGTCCGTCCCCGGAGGAGGAAGAATCAGACCGCCGTCTAAGGCCCCGAAATTCTGTCTGGAGTTGGTCTAGCGAGAGTCGGTCCCATGACGTGGGATGTTGGCTGGAGCAGCCATTCATTCAAAAGAGTACGTAACAGCTCGCTAGTCGAGGTCGGGCATGGATAATAATCAGGTATAAGTCAGATGCCGAGAAGGCGCAGGATAACGTGTATATTGAAAAAGTATCGGTGGGGGCATACCATGTGCGCAGAATGGTGAAGATGACTGATCCTGGAGCGCATGGTAAAAGCAAATGTAGGTATAGTAACGACAAGAGGTGAGTTCCCCTCCGCCGTAAGTCTAAGGTTTCCCAGGCAATGACCAATCATCCCGGAGTAAGTCAGGTCCTAAGTCTCAGCCGAATGGCGAGGCGATGGCAAAACGGTCAACATTCGTTACGCTAGCCAGGGGCGACGTGGAACGGAGCGAGTGACACTGCCGCGGGGCGACGAAGTCCCGTTGAAGAGCGTAGGCGTTGATCAGACGAAGCAAATCCACTCCGAGAGCAGACCTCTGACAGTGCAGCCTCCCCTTCGGAAGCTGACAGCGCAGGTAACCATACTCCCGAGAAAATCCGCTAAGCTTTATCCTGTGGGTGCCGTACCATGTCGACACAGGTGAGACGGGTAGAACATACTGAGGCGTTAGGAGATTCATGGTTAAGAGACTAGACAAACTGACCCCGTAACGCTCGGGATAAGGGGTCCTCATAACAATGAGGCGCGAGAATAGGTCAGACAACTGTTTAGCAAAAACTACAGGGCTGTGCAAACTCGAAAGATGACATATACAGCCAGCACCTGCGGTGCCGGAGAGGTTAGAGAGGAGAGCTCATCCTTTAAGGTGAAGGTTTGAATTGAAGCCCCGGTAAACGGCGGCCATGCTATAACTTGGTCCTAGGGTAGCAGAAATTCCTTGTCGGTAGAGTTCCGACCTGCACAGATGGTGTAATGATCCGGACGCTGTCTCAGCCATGATCTCAGTGAAATTGTGGTATCGGTGAGATGCCGATTACCCGCGATGGGACGAAAGAGCCCGTGAACCTACTGCAACAGCATTGATCTCGGTCATCCGATGTGGGATAGGCCGGAGCTTCGACAGCTGGGCGCCAGCATCTGTGGAGCCATCAGCTTGAAATACGGCCGCTGGCTGTCACGAGGTCTAACCCGCGCGATTGCGGGACACTGCTGGTGGGTAGTTTTGACTGGGGTGGTCGCCTCCAAAAGCGTAACAGAGGCTTCAAAAGGGTGCCCTCAGGCCGGTTGGTAACCGGCGCACAGGGAGTGCAATGGCATGAGGGCGCTTGACTGGGAGGAGCATCGAGCAGGCGGAAAACAGAAGGCATGTGGTCCGGCGGACGTGTATGGAAACTCCGTCGCTCAAAGGATAAAAAGGTACTCCGGGGATAACAGGCTGATCCCCCAGGCTCATATCGACGGGGTGGTTTGGCACCTCGATGTCGAGCTCGTCACATCCTGACTGGAGAGGTCCCAAAGGGTTGGGCTGTTCGCCCATTAAAGTGGCACGCAGGCTGGGTTCAGAACGTCGTGAGACAGTTCGAGTCTCTATCTATCGTGGGCGCAGGGTTTGCGTGGTGCCGTCACTAGTACGAGAGGACCGTGACGGACAGACCTCCGGTTTACCGGTTGTGCCGCCAGGTGCACCGCCGGGTATCTGCGTCTGGACTGGATGAGCGCTGAAAGCATCTAAGTGCGAAGCCAGCCGCAAGATTGGGAACTCCATTGAGGGTCGTTGCAGACGACGACGTTGATAGAGTGCAGGTGTAAAGACGGCGACGTCAAGCCGAGCACTACTAGTGCCGGACTTTCTTCTTTCAGGCTCACGCTGAGCCGTTCGAGGCAATGGATGGAAACGAGTCCTTTACGGCTTTGCTTGTGGAATGTTGTTGATCGGTTAACAAGTAGACGGTGGGCCCAGTAAAGCAGGTTTGACGTGACCGTTTAACAAGTAGACGGTAGATGGGCGGCACGCTGTGATAAAATATAAAGCAATGGACAATAAGCAAGACAGATAACGTCAGCGCATGTGATCGACTGCGCGCGCAGACGAACACTGAACTGAGGACATCAGGTGGTTGTTGCGGTGGGGTCCCACCTCTTCCCATTCCGAACAGAAAGTTAAGCCACTTGCGCCGATGGGTGCTGCAGTGCAATGCGGGAGAGTAGGTAGCCTTTTTCATCAGGCCGGATACAATGTTCTCGGGGCTCCTTTTAATGTTCCTGCTCATTTTCAAAGTTCCTCCTATGCCTTCCAGAAAGCCCTATTTCCTCCAACTCTTATTGCGAGCTGTCATCTCTTTTCATCCCATTTTACACAAGGGAAAAGGCATCCCTACTTATGTTGCCTCACCATCTGCATCTATCCCTCTCGCGTTGATGCTGAAAGCCAGGTTATTTGATGCAGATTTCCTGGTTACTTCCAACAGATTGCAATGTAATCTGACGTAGATTACACGGCATAATTTCGTCAGAGACAGAAGATAAATATGGTACCAGATGGGAATGTGATATGTTGCAAATCGCGCGGTGAAGCATATGTTCTTTATCTCTGATGCGTGGTTTTGTCGTTCTTTTCGTCATAGATTAATTTGTGTTAAAGCTATTTGGTTCTTACTACATATCTTTGTATCAGATTACTTATCTAATAGTCTGTTAAAAACCTAAGTTAAATACAATCCATTATCGTTTAGCCATGTTAGTACAGCCATACTAGCCGTTATGGGTGGATGTCCCCCTCTCTTCGGTTTTGTCTAATGTTGGTGCATGTACTTTGATTGGTGGTTGTTCGGACAAATAGATTGTATGCTGTGACGGTGATTTTAATAAACTGTTGATGGCCAGAATGACCGTACGGCTATTCCATTTATCAAGCCCTAAGAAAATAACTAAAATCTAGGTGAATGGAAAAGGAAAAGAACAACAAGAGGCTGTGGTAGTGTGTCATATCGATCAATCTGGCCTTGATTCTGGTCGTGTTCCCAACTGGTTGTAATGAAATGTTCAAATATCACTACAGCAGGAATCGTGCAGCATAATGAAATAAGTATAGCTGGTCAGTGTTGTTGACAACAGTGATCCTGCAATACGCGGTTAGAAACAGTGCTCATATAGGATGCAATGTGATCTCAATGGATTATCAAATTGGGCATCTGCAGTGGGGCTACACTCCAATTCTCTTCTATCAGTTTATAAAACTTTGGCTTACACAGTTCAAAGTCTAGGGAGCGGTTAATTGCACGATGGAAGATGCCTCTCTGGCTGTGAAAGCCATGTGTGGATGTGGAGGCCAAAGAAGGGTGATCTTTCTGCTGCTGCGAAACTACTGTCGACAATGTGGACGAAAGTTGCAGAAACGTCACTGTAAGCAATGTTTTCACAGATGCTGCAGGACGAGATTTCCGATGTATCTCTAGCGGTTGCTAATGGCGGTCATCCTGGTTCAGAGCCAACGATTACCATTCGCGGTATGGGCTCTCCAAACGGCGAAACTCCACTGTGTCGTTGATGGTGTAGCCCGGAACACCTTTCAATATGAGTGATGTTGTCTCAATTACAGTATTGAAAGATGCCGCTTGCGCTCATTTATGGGGCCCATGCCGGTTCTGCAGGTGTCATTCTCGTTACGACCAAGCAGCATACTGCGGGGAAACCTTCTGTTGAATATAATGGTGTGTTCGGTTTTCTACGTCGCAAATCTTCCGCAATCAGCTCAGTTGGGAAAGATGAAAATGCGTGTCCGTGCATACTCTTATCAAGCAGGCCGGAAGCTACGCTTCCTGCGGGTTGGAACATCATCAGCAAGGATCCCGTGTATGGAAAGACAAATACTGACTGGATAAAACAGATTTTCCGAACGGCTGCTTTCAATCGTCATAACATAGCAATCTCTGGTGGAAATGAAGAGTTTTTCCAACCGATTGTCGTTGGAAATCAATAATGCTGACGGTACACTCATACATACCATAACCGACAGAGTTACTGCGACTGAATTCGATCGTGGAAAGATTGCCAGTTCCTCCGTATTCGTGAAGACCTGAGTTGGAAAGACAGAAAGGTTCGACGTGAGATACGACGAGTGCAGAGTCAGGAGTTATCCTTGCAGCCCTCATGTTTCCACGCAACATCCCCTAGTGAAGGTAGTGGTTTGGGTACTGTGCCAGCTATACGCCGAATATGCCAGCATATTCACGGTGATACCATCAGCCCGATGCGTATCCTTGAAGCTGCCGACGACAATCATGCTTCTACTTTCGCTTCAACGACGTTCTTAGACATCGGTACACCCTATTACCGGTTTGAACTTCACTCGCGGTTTACCTGGATGCAGACCAACATGTAGGCGCTACTGGCGTCCTCAGCGCACGGAGATGGGAAAAGCCTAACCTTGCGAATCGAGCTTTATACAGCAACTATCGTGAGCCTCAATGGGATTGGGAGAACACGTTAACCTACGACCGTATATTCGGTAACCATGGGACTCCATGGCTTCAACCACAGCATCACGGTACAGTTATAGATTTAATGACGCAACGATGCGTGGATTTGAAAAACGAGATAAATTCAATGATGTATTTTATGCAAATGGAACACAGGTCATCAATCCTAACGATAAATATTATAAAGACCGTAATGTGTCTTACGTTGCACATGGTGCCTATAGCTGCCGACCGATATCATAACAGCTTCATTGAGACGGGACTATGCGAGCCGTCTTCCTAAGGGCAAGAAATATGGAGATTTCCCTCAGTAACCGCTGCATGGAGCTCGCTTCAGAGCCATGGTTCCAAGAAAAACAGTGCTACCGAATTGCTGAAACGCGTGATGCTAAGCTGGAGTAATAGGCAACTTGGGGTCTATCGGCTATGGTTGTAGCGTTTGCACACTACTGTCGACACGTTATCCGAGGCGACTCTCCCGATGTGGGCAGTCAGATAGAATTGACAACCGCATCGCTGGCGGGTGTCTGTCTTGCCAATGCCTTTAACGCAACCTACCTGGGAAAACTCTGAACAGACCAGACTTTGGTGTTGATGCTGTTCTCTTCAATAATCATCTTCGTCTGGTATGAGACTACTTCAATAAGAACACAGAAAACCTCATTAAAACACAGGATGTGAACTGGCCAACGACTATCGGTATATCGGCTCCGCTTATCAATGACGGCGAAGTGAACAACCGTGGCGTTGAGATTTCAGCCATGTGGAAAGATAAAATCGGCGGGAACGTCAGCTACTATGTAGGCGGTAATATGCAACACTCCGCAACCGACTCACGAATATCGGTGCAGCCAACCCTGACGGAAGTAAACCTGTGTCGGACATGTGAAGAACTTGCCGTTATAAAGACCTCGCCTGCCGCGGTGCAGAGAAGCCACTCTATTCTCTTATCTGCTTCGCACGGATGGTTTGTCAAGACAGATGAAAGAGGCTGCAGCTTACGTCAATGCCAATGGGGAGCGCCTGCAACCTAAAAGCCAAGGCCAGTGACTTGAAAGTTTGTTGATGTGAACAATGACGGCGAGATTGGTGAGGGAGACTATGAGTTCCACGGTAACGCTATGCCGAAAGTTGACCTACGCTTTCAGGTGCAGGCTCGGCTAGAAGTTCTCTTTCCGTTTCGTGCTGCAGGGTTCATGGTTGGTGAGCTGCTAAACTCTTTATACCACACTGTCAATGAAAGCCGTAGGAAGTCAGCCGTTCTGATAAAATTCTTCAGGCAGCAGTGGGCCTACTTATGCTGTGCCACGGATATCATGACGGACGATAACGACAACTTCGGACGCATTTCAGACTGGTATCTGAGGTGGTTCCTATCTTCGGATAGGAATATTTACGTCAGTTATTCATTTTCGACTCTGCGAAAGATTGCCTTCTTCAACAGTCGACCGCACTCGACTTGCCAGGTTAGTGTAACCTTTTCACAATCACTCCTTATACGGGCATTGATCCCAGAAGTGGGCGGTGTCGGCTTCGACTGTGGACAGTATCCTGTTTCGAGGACGGTATCTTTAGCTGTTAAAATAAAATTCTAAAACTTTCAAAATCGAACTATCATGAAGATGAACAATATGTGCTTAACTCTGGTTTGCAGGACCCTCACATCCTGCACCGGTGATTGGTTGGACACAGTGAAAAAAGGTACTCCCAATGAAGGAAACTTCTGGAAAAATGACGCTGATTACATCAAGGCTGTCACCACTTTGTATGATTGTTACAGCTATGAAGAGACTTGGGGACGTGATTTATACTATGAACAAGGCGGTGCTGACGACATTGTTTACGGCAGAAGCCGTGGTAACATGCCAGATGAATCTTGCAAAACTGAAGATGGATGGCTCATCGGAAGGCTCTATCAAATGGGTCTGCAACCAAATGTATGAGACGATGTCGGCAGCTAACAACGTTATCTATCATGCGCTTCTTATCCCTGAAGCACAGCGAAGTGCCATTCAAAAAGCGTTCTTTGGGCGAAAGCTTATTTATAGAGCTTTTCACTCATTACATGGTGCTTATCGTTATGGACGGCCTGACAATGGCGTGCCGTTCGTCAAATATGAACTTTCACAGACTATGGAAAGCAGGTGAATGATGTTTGCAACCACAGCAAGACCGTCATGGACAACTACCGACTGATTGTTGAAGACTTTCGAAGGCGGCTGACAATGCCAACTGGTTCCAAAAAGAACTATTCGACCAAACAACTATGGCAGAGCCACGAAAAGATGCGGCATTGGGTTTACATGGTGAAAAACCATGACTTGCAGGCCAACATGACAAGAGCCTGTGGGCAAGATACCTTCCATAGTCGATGAAAATCCAGAATGAAGAGAACGCGGTCTGCTTGATTATACCGATGTCTTCAAAGCTGAAAATGAATGGAGTAAGGGTATATCTGGTCTATCAATTTCGAAATATTATGCCGGCAGTATCTTCCCTGGCATTTCTCTTGAGAACAAAGGGTGAGAGTGTTCAGCGGTTGGGGCTACATGAAACCTACATGGAACTTTATGCAGGTACAACAGTCTGGATCAGCGCCGTGATGCTACCTTGACCATATGGTGACCCCTTCAAATATTTCAGGAGGAACTGGAAATGGTACTCAAGTTCGGCACGAAAGTAGAGCTTCGCCTATCAAAAATACATGGATCCCTTTCTCTTATGGGAAGATGTTGCGTGATGCTATGGAAAAGATTACAGGTTGTCAGACACTCCCATCTCAACGAGTGGAGACCGACCTACTACTGAGTCTCAATGTTCGTTGATGCGTTTTTCAAATTACCTGCTGTTCAAGGCCGAGCTTTGATTATGCAGGGACAGGCTGCAGCCGCAGAACCCTCAATCGGATTTCATGCGTGCCCATGAAGAGTTACCTATGCGCTCCCTGATGAACCTCATGCACGAACGCCGTTGTGAACTTGCTGAGGTGGACTGATAGATTGATGGACCTCAAGAGTGGGCTGCCGAATGCAGACTGAATATTGATGCGCACGAAGATTAAGGGTGAAGCATGGCATCAAACATGTTGACCACTGATCAACTCCCTGTTGAGTATGGTTGGTGGCGAACTCTCACCATGAAGCAGGAAGACCTATCAAGGCGTTATCGTTATCGGTGCGGGCGAGAGTGATGCCAAGTATGAGACCTGGCGGCACAGCGTTTTTGCCTTATAAATCAGTCAGGTAATCAAATCGAGCAGCGAAAGCTGAAACAGAACAAGGGTGTACTTCTGACTTCTGATTGAGCAAGGAAAATGTTTCTGGAAATAAAGGAATGAAAACAGTATGCAGAGGATAATGTGTCAGACTGTCATCTCTGCATATAGATACTATCCAGGGAGAACTACTTCTAACGTTTTATAATTCAGACAGTCATATAATGACTCAAATTCAATTGATATACTCACTTCATGGGCGTGAAATGACTGAGTTACAGCATAATATGACGAGTTATAGCAGATTTGACTCAAATCATAATGTGTTGCAAATCAGATGGTTATAAGATATGTCTAAGAACGTCTATAAATTACAATCAATGATGCTCAGAAAGAGCTTTTATTTGTCAGCAATTCTGTTCATACTTTGTTTGTATGTACCCAAAGTGGCGCACTCAAACCTTTTACTTTGAGATCGCCCTTACCCTGTAGAAAAGGCTAGCGCAAGGGAAAGAAGGTAAGGATGTCATCCCTCATGATTGGTGACGGCATGAGTCTCATGCACATTCAGGCTGCATGGACGGTCAATCACGGACATCTGTGGCTTGAGAACGCTCAGGCAGCAGGTCTTTCCATGACTCCGGCGACCAATCGGCTTATCACTGACTCCGGTTCTGGTGGCACTTCATTGGCAACAGGCTACAAAACTGCTTATCATGCCGTAGGTGTAGACCCTGCAGGGAAACCGCTCAAATCACTCGTTGACTATGCAAAAGAAGCCGGAAAGAGTGCAGGTATAGCCGTTACTTGCCGCTTATGGGATGCCACTCCCTGTGATTTTATCAGTCATAATCTCGACAGAGATAAGGAACAAGACCTTGTTGCAGAGATGATAAACAGTCCGGTAGACTTCGTCTTTGGCGGTGGAGCAAAGTATTTTGAAGCGAGATGACAACAAAATCTTTTTCAAAGAACTGCAAAGAAAAGGCTATCATGTCTCACGTTCATTTGAAGATTTGCAGCAGAATGTCAAAAGTGGAAAAGTCTATTGTGTGCCCTTTGACGTTGATACGCCACTCCCTGATGAGCGAGGCGACCTTCTTGCACGTGCTTCTCTCAAAGGAATCAGCCTGTTAAATCAGAATAAAAAGGGCTTCTTCATGATGATAGAAGGGTCACAGTTAGATGATTACGGTCATTTTAATCAGCTTGATATGCTGATGAAAGAAACCTTGAACTTCGACCAAACCATTGGAAAAATCATGCAATGGGCGGCAAAAGATGGCGAAACACTCGTCGTTATCACTGCTGATCATGAAACAGGAGGGCTGACAGTGCACGGGGCGACTTGAAAACTGGTACCGTTGATTGCATTTCTCAACGAAAAGAGCACACGAGAACCATTGTCCCCATATGCTTTTGGCCCTGGTTCAGAACAGTTCACAGGGTTTTATGGACAATACAGAAGTATTCTGGAAAAATCAAGAAACTACAAAATATAACCCTCAAACCGAAAAAGATGCAAAGGAAAATCCTCAGTTTTATCAGTTCTTTCATCGTTATCACCGCAGCAGGACAAAATCTTATCCCGTCTGGTTCGCCGTTATACAAGCTGCCATATAAAAACACTATGTCATGGAAACGCTTGTTGCAGAGAATTCTTTCGAACGGCTAAGCAGGGTAAAAGCATAAGCCCGGCACTTTCGAACAGGCTAAAAAGGTACTTCCTGTGCCTTATTGGGAAGGGCACTCTGCAGAGATTGACATGTATTGGAAGGCCTGGCAGCTGGGCATCAAGAATATCTGTCAGCCACTTGACGACTCTGGTTTTCGTTACAAGTTACATCGCCCCGGCTTACAACGGCAATATCTTTATGTGGGATGATGCCTTTATCACGATGTTCTGTCGCTATGGACGCAATTTCTTCCCTTTCAGAATACGCTCGATAACTTTTTATGCCAAAGCAGCATCCGACGGCTTTATATGCGAGAGATACGTGCCGATGGGGCGACTGCTTTGGCCGTTACGACCCGACAAGCACAGGGCCGAACCTGCTTCCATGGTCGGAGTGAGCTATTACACTCAGTTCGGAGATGACTCACGCCTTAATAAGGTCTTTCCCGTACTGCAGCCTATTACAAATGGCTGAAATTGAGACCGTACCTGGCGTAATGGCACCTACTGGAGCAGTGGTTGGGGAACGGGAATGGACAACATGCCACGTGTCCCGAGGGCTATAACACCATCTACAGTAACGGGCATATGATATGGCTCGATGCCTGTCTGCAACAGATTATGGTAGCAAAGATACTTCTGAAAATGGGATTCTACTTGGAGCGTTGGCAGGAAATAGAAGAATTTGAAGATGATATCAGAAATCTTTCCGACTATATCAATAAGCATATGTGGAGCGAAAAGGATGGTTTTCTCTATGATCAGTTTGCCAATGACAGCCTTAGTTCTACGCAAGGTATCTATGCTTATTGGGCATTGCACACTGATGTGCTTCCCAAAGACAGGCTCGACAAACTCGTAAGTCACCTCTCGGACACTGCCAAGTTCAACCGCCCTCACCGTGTTCCATCACTCTCTTACGATCATCCAAAATATAAAAGTAACGGCCGTTACTGGGTTGGGGGAGTATGGCCCGGTACGAATTATATGGTCATTTCCGGACTTGTGAACAAAGGTTACCGTCAATTGGCATGGGATATTGCAATGAACCATTACAATAATGTATTGGAAGTGTTCCGAAAAACAGGTACTTTCTGGGAATACTATGCCCCTGAAGATGCTGCTCCTGGCTTTATGGCGCGCAAGGATTTCGTGGGATGGACTGGGCTTCTCCTATTGCTGAATTGATAGAATATATCTTTGGCATTCGTGCAAACGTAGAGAAAAGCAGGCTTACCATTGACGTTAATCTGACCGATGCCTATGGGTCAGCCGTTATCCCTTTGGTCAGAGTGGCCTGATAGATATCAAGGTGGCAAAGAGAACATCGAAAGGTGAGAAGCCAAAAAGTAACGGTTAAAGACCAATACGCCTATGGAAATTACGCTCATGTGGGGTGACAGACAGCAGACTACTCATGTCAGGGCAGGGAACGCATACGCTGTAAGAAAGCAACTGAAATCATCTTTTCTAGGGGGCTTCACGGTTATAATTCAACAATACAATACTATCAATACGCTAAAAAGAAACAATGAAAAAGAAAATCATCTGTCTGCTGTTGGCAGTCTTATGCAGTCTTCCTGTATTGGGAAAATGGAAAGCCAACCATGTCATTCTCATCGGACTTGACGGTTGGGGCGCCTACAGTGTGCCTAAGGCAGCAAACATTCCAAAACCTCAGAGCCTGATGCGGGGGATGTTACGTTGACGCAGTGTGCTGCCTTCGAGTCAGCCGTAAACTGGTACACGATGTTCTGTGGTGCCACACCCGAAATGCACGGATACGCAACTGGAACTCCCGCGTACCCGAAATTCCGTCTATGGTGCTGAATGAACACGGGGTTTTCCCTACTGTTTTCTATGAATTGCACCGCCAATATCCCAAGGCCGTCATCGGTTGTCTTGCCGAGTGGGACGGCATACGCTATCTTGTTGATACGCTTTCTGTGAATTATGAGCCGTAGCTTCCAACTATGAAAAAGACAGTGAGCAGCTCTGCCGCATGTCAGAAGCGTATATCAAGGCACAGAAACCTAATCTGCTGGCTGTCATCTTCGACCAGATTGACCATACAGGGCATGCCATCGGCCACGATACACCGGCCTATGATAAAACGCTGAGCCGTGTAGATGGGTATATCGGGAGAATTATTCAGGCGCTGAAAGATGCCGGTATATATGATGACTCCATTATCATCGTCACGTCCGACCATGGGCGGAATAGGGGAAGAAACACGGCAGGGAAATTACTGGTGGAACTCGAAAATCCCTTCATCATCTTTGGTAAAGACATCAAGAATACGGGGGAATTCAAGAGACGATGATGCAGTTTGACACAGCTGCAACGATAGCTGATATCTTCTCACTGAAGATGCCACAGTGTTGGCGAGGTGATCTATGAAAGCAAGTGTTCAGAAGTGAAGATGACGTCAAGGCACGGTATCTTAAAAACAATAAAGTCAGGAGAAAATAAAATGAAAAGGACTGCGATGTGTTATAGCACTATGTTCCATGCGCTCATGGCGCAAACCTTTATATGAGCTCATATAACATCCGTTATAATGTATCCGACGATATCGCTGAGGGAAATTCCTGGAAACAACGATGCCCGCATCTTTGTGATTTCATTAATTTCGAACAGCCTGTTATCTTCGGTGCGCAGGAAGTGTTGGCGGATCAACTCCATGATCTTCTGCAGGGCTTGGATAATTATGGGTATATTGGTGTTGGTCGGGAGGATGGCAAGGAGGCCGGAGAATACGCGGCAATCTTTTATAAGAAAGACACCTTCTGAAACTGTTGGACGGTGGTTATTTCTGGCTCTCTGAAACTCCGGGAGAAAGCCGTCAACAGGCTGGGATGCTGCGTGTATCCGTATTTGTACATGGGGGAAATTCCAAGACAAGGCTTCGAAAGAGACGTTTTATTTCTTCAACACGCATATGGATCATGTCGGAGCCGTGGCACGGAGAGAAAGCGCTCGCCTTATCATTCAGCATGAAAGAACTCACGGGAGGAAACACACCATCTTACTCGGTGACTTCAATGCCAATCAGACCGATGAAAGCTATAAGATGTTTTTCAGTCAGGCTTTCTGCGCGACTGCTATGTCAATGCACATCAGCGTATGGCACCAGTCGGGACTTGGAATGATTATATGCAGGACTGTCCGGGTATGGCACGCATAGATCACATCTTCGTCACCAAAAGATTTTGATATAAATCACTGGCATCTTTACAAACAGCTATTGGTTGGGTAGACACGACGTAATATCTCTGACCATTATCGGTTATGGTAAAACTTCAGATGAATTAGGGCACGCTTCACAATGTATACATCATTCGTAAAACATGAAGCGGGTTTTAATAGTCTGTTTCAAAGATTCGATAGGCGACTGAGGCAAAAACTGAAAGAAAATGATCGTCCGAGACCTCGGATGAGCAGAAAACTTCAGAAAAATGGCTTTCCGAGGGCCTCGGATGAGTGGAAAACAGGGATGACTTTCGAGGCTCGGATGAGCGAAAAACTGCAAAATGGCTTTCCGAGGGCCTCAGATGAGTGGAAGAATTGGAAAAATGTGTTTCCAACCCCTCGGAGAGTATCAAAAAATGAAGAAAACGCTCGATCGTCGGCTGACGAAACACAGAAAATCGCGAGAAAACGCTCATCGTCGGTCGACGAAACGCAACGCGAAAATGCTCATCGTCGGTCGACGAAACGCAGAAAATCGCCGAAAATGCTCGTCGTCGGTCGACGAACGCAACTGAAAAATGTCGTCGGTCGACGAAACGATCGCCGAAAAATGCGTCGTCGGTCGACGAAACGCAGAAAATCGCGAAAAATGCTCGTCGTCGGTCGACGAAATGCGAAAAAACGCCGAAAAACAGTCTTTCGTACTACGACGAGCAAAAACGCGAAAACCGCGTTTCGTAGGGGTACAATCAATAAAAACGGCAAAAACAGCCTTTCGTAGGGGTACGACGACAGAAAAACGCGAAATGACCGCGTTTTCGTAGCGGGCACGATCAATAAAAACGGCAAAAATCAGCTTTCGTAGCGGCGCGACGGACAAACACGGCGAAAATCGGCTTTTCCGCCGCGGCGAGATGAATAGAAAAACGCGAAAAACAGCGTTTCCGCCACTGGCCGAAGAGTAAAAACAACAAAAAGCAGCGTTTCCGCCGCGGCGAAAGCTTAAAAAATGATGCGTTTCGGCCATGGCCGAAAAACGAGCAAACGGCGAAAACTGCATTTCGGCCACGGCGAAGCTGAAAAATGCCTCAAAACGGCTTTCCAACGCGGAAAGTGGGACGCTCAAAACGGTTTTCCAACCCTTGGAGCAGAAAGGCAGATGCTTCAACTGAATTCACTGAATAAAATAACGAAATCATAAACACAATGAGGTATCATCATTTTATTTTGACCTGTTTAGTAGCAATGTCTACACCGCCTGCTTTCAGTCAGGTGGCACAACGTTACACGGACACCGTGGCTGAAAATGCCACGACGTTCATCGTAAGCGTCCTCCAATCCATGAGCGACTCTTTAAGTCGGAGGCCATAGACAAGGGAGATAAAGCGGGTGAAAGAAGATTTTGAAAGACAATCCTCGCTTAGCCTGGATGTTTGAGAACTGCTTTCCCAACACCCTTGAGGACGACAATCCACTATCGCGTGAAAGACGGCGAGATGATAGCACCTGTCTACACGGTCGATATTGCTGCAATGTGGCAGCGCGACTCCGGTGCCCAGGTATGGCCGTATGTCCGATTTGTCAATGGCGACCTTCAGCTGAAACGGATGATCAGGGGTGTCATCCTCCGAGAATTTAAGAATACGAATATCGACCGTTATGCAAAGCATTCCCGCCAGTGGCCCAACAGGTGGAGAATGGCAGAGTGAGCGGGACCGACATGAAGCCGAGATACGCGAACGCAAATACGAAATAGACCTGGAATGCTATCTATACGCTCGGCTTATCAATATTGGAAGGTGTCAGGTGATGCTACTGTTTTCGGGAATGAGTGGCTGAATGCAATCAGAAACACGCTGCTTACATTCCGCGAGCAACAGCGTAAGAATGGGCTTGGCCCCTACCGCTTCCTGCGTGTCACTGACCGTACCTACGACACCGTAGAGTTGGGGGCGGTTATGGCTCGCCTGTAAAACCATGCGGACTGATTGTTTCTGTGTTTCGTCCGTCGGACGACGCCACAATCTTTCCGTTTCTCATACCCGCCAACTTCATGGCTGTGACCACTCTGCGCAAGGCGGCAGAGAGTCACTCACTGCTGTCAACCCGCCGAAGCCAATCTTGCCAAAGCGGTGTAACGACTTGGCCGACGAAAGTGGAACAGGCTTTAGAAAGAGTATGCCGTCACAATCATCCGAAATATGAAAATATCTATGCGCTTGAAGTGGATGGCTTTGAAATCATCTCCTTGCTGACGATGCCAATGTTCCTTCGTTGCTTGAGTATGGGCTATTTAGGAGATGTGTCGCTTGACGATCCCACATATCAGAACACACTGTGTTTCGTTTGGAGTGAAGACAATCCTTGGTTCTTCCGCGGTAAGGTTGGCGAGGGCATCGGAGGCCCGCATATCGGTTTGAACATGGCTTGGCCAATGAGTATCATGATGAAACTGTTTATCTCTAAGGATGATAAGGAAATAGCCAAGTACATGACGATGCTCATGCATACTGATGCGGGGTACCGGATTCATGCATGAGAGCTTCGATGTAAACGACTCTGACCATTACACTCGTCCGTGGTTTGCATGGCAGAATGGGCTTTTTGCCGAACTTGTCATGAAGCTTATCGACGAGGGAAAGGCTCCGCTTCTCAACAGCCTGAAGTGAAAACATATAGGGATTAATTCATCAGAACATAGCCAACAGCAGTGTTTGTCGGTCATGTTATAGCATTGTTCAACGATCAATATTTACTACACACTTATGAGAAACCTGTACGAGCGGCTTGTGTTGTCTGTCATCCTGATGTGTACAGCACAGATGTTGTCAGCCGTGGAAGAGAACGACTACGCCTCATTCGTCAACCCCTTAGTAGGCTCATGATCATCGTTTCAGCTGTCTGCCAGCAACACCTATCCTGCCATAGCAATGCCATGGGGCATGAATTTCTGGATCCGCAGACCGGAAAAGGATGGTGATGGCTGGCAATATGTTTACACTTCGCATAAGATTCGCGGACTGAAACAGACGCATCAACCGAGTCCGTGGATAAACGATTATGGTGTGTTTTCAGTCATGCCGGAGGTTGGTCAGCCGGTCTTTGACGAGGAGCAGCGAGCCTCGTGGTTCTCGCATATGTCGGAGATTGTGAAGCCCTTATTATTATAAAAGGTGTATCTTGCCGACTATGACATCAGGGCAGAATGACGCCGACAGAGCGTGCTTGCATGGTGCGGTTGACTTTTCGAAGACCGACAGTGCCAGCGTGGTCATAGATGCTTTTGATGATGTTTCTGAGTGAAGGTAATCTCGGAGCATAACATGGTTGTGGGTTACTCTCGAAGAACAGCGGTGGGGTGCCGAAGAACTTCCGTAATTATTTTATCATCAAGTTTGATCATCCCATAGCTTATGCTCTTGATAGTGAAGGTAATGCTTTGCCCTCGCCACCAATTGCAAGCGCGGTTGCATTGTAGGCTTCAAGACATCACGCCGAGGTGAGCCCTGTGATTGCACGCGTGGCATCATCGTTCATCAGTCCTGCGCAGGCGCAATTAAACTCGAAAGAACTTGAAACTGCAGGGAATTCCATGGAGAACATCATGGAGCGTGGGCGCAACTCCTGAATGCGGCACTCGGACGCATAGAGATTGGCGATGACAACATCGACAACAAGCGTACCTTCTACTCTTGTCTTTATCGCTGCCTGCTGTTTCCACGCATGCTTTGGGAGAGGGATTCGGATGGCAATGTGATACACTACAGCCCCTATAATGGGAAAGTTCTGCCCGGATATATGTACACCGACACTGGTTTCTGGGATACATTCCGTGCCCTTTTCCCATTGCTGAACATGCTCTATCCTGATGTAAACATGCGCATACAAGAAGCACTTGCCAATGTTTATCGTGAGTCTGGCTTCCTACCCGAATGGCAGTCACCGGGTCACCGCGATTGCATGGTAGGCAATAACTCCGCATCTGTCGTTGCAGACGCATGGCTTTCAGGGGTCAAGACCAAGGATGCCGAGACGCTGTGGGAGGCTGTTGTGCATGGCACTGCGGCTGTACATCCGAGCATTGGCTCTACAGGCAGGAGGGGATTTGAATATTATAACAAGTTAGGCTATGTGCCCTATGATGTGAATATCAACGAGAATGTGGCCCGTACGCTTGAATATGCCTATGATGATTGGTGCATCTACCGGCTTGGCAAGGCTATGGGGAAGTCGAAGAAAGCATTGGAACCTTTCAAAAAGCGGGCGATGAATTATCGCAATGTCTTTGATCCGACGGTAAAGATGATGCGTAGTGCAGACTGAAGAATGGACAGTTTCAGTCGCCTTTCTCACCTTATAAATGGGGGATGCTTTCACTGAAGGCAACTCATGGCATTGGACATGGTGTGTTCCCATCCAATGGACTCATCAAACCTTATGGGAGGCAGGAGATGTTCAATCGGATGATGGACTCTGTGTTTGTAGTCCCACCCATGTTCGACGACAGTTACTACGGACAAGTAATCCACGAAAATACGTGAAATGCAGGTCATGGACATGGGGAACTATGCCCATGGCAATCAGCCTATACAGCACATGCCTTACCTCTACGATTGGTCTGGACAGCCATGGAAGGCACAGTGGCATATACGCGACATCATGGACAAACTCTATAACGCCAATCCTGACGGCTATTGTGGCGATGAAGACAATGGTCAGACCTCTGCATGGTTTGTCTTTTCGGCCTTGGGTTTCTATCCTGTATGCCCGGGAAGCGGCGAGTATGCCATTGGCACGCCCTATTTCAAGCATGGGTTTTGCACATGCCAGAGGGAAAAACGGTAACGATTGATGCTCCGAAGTGTTCTGAAGTCAACCGATATATAGATGCGATGACTGTAAACGGGCTCTCTTGGAATGTGAACTATCTGAAGCTTAGCGACCTTAAGAAGGGGAAAGATTAGTATTCAATAGTCGTCCAGCCAGAACACTTCGCGTGGTATCACAGCCGAAGCAGCGCCATATTCCATGAGTGCTCTCAATGTGAACAAGTAATAAGACAAGATGAGCACGCATGATGAAATGCCAAACAGAGTTGGTTGTCTTTTCCATGAAATAGCCTATAAAGACTGATTGCTCAAAGGGAAAGAGCGTGCCGGATAGGGTTCCTTTTCATATGTCTTAAGAGAGGTTGTCATTTGCGTCAGATTACCGTAATATGACTCAAGTTGCACGCAGTGTTTTGACGCAGATTGCGACGTAATCTGACGCAAGTCACAACGCATAGTGACGCAAATTGCAGGCGAAGTCTGCGAAACGATGAAATCATGCGCTGTTGTGTTGCTTTCACTGTCATGAGGAACAGCGCTTGAAAATATAGGAAAAGCAGGGGCGATAAACATTGCAGAAAGAGGGAAGTTCAGAGCGGAGATGCCATAGAAAAGCAGGATTGCTGACACCTGTATTCAGCTCACTATACATGATGAAAGAAGTACCAGAGCAGGGCTCTGATACTTCTTTTGGTTTTTATATATGGGTTAATGCGCTATTGGGCAGTAACCATCTGATAGTAGTCTTGTGTGTTGGCCCAGAAGAGTTTGGTATAGAAACCGGTCGACTCTTTATAATTCTTGGTAATGGGCTGCTTGACATTGTCGGCATTGTAGGGTGAGTTCATCGCTTGGATCAGGCGGTCGATGAGCCGGCTTGGGATAGCTGCTGACACGTGCATCTGTAGCGAAAGTCACTTTTGGATAACCTGTCCGGCGCACTACATTCCATGCTTCCAACTCGTTCATAAAACTGAAGTTAAGCCATAGTTGGGTTGCAACGACCTGCTCGGTTCCGTCCCATATCTGCGTGGCATAGGCCTGGGCTTGGGCTTCTGTGGGCAACTTTGTCTTTCGTTTGCCTGCGTAGCTGTCATTGAAGTATGTGTTGTCGATAGCTCTATAGAGCGTGCTGTTAGTCTTCAATTCCTTGTAGTATGCGAATGATTGCACTACGCCTTTGATGAAATAGTCCTTTGGCTTTTGCAGCATTGGCAGTAACACCATATCCTTTGAGATAACACTCGGCAATGCTCAGACTCACTTCGGCGGCGTTGATCCAGCATGCCGGAAGCCGTTCGTTGCCTTGATAGTTTGCCCAACCTTGAACGGCTTGGGAATCGATAACACAGTAGTAGTTGGCACTCTTGATGCCTTTACTTTGATAGACTTTGATGCTGTCGCTCTCTAAATTGGATATGTCGGTGTTGCTCTGTTCACGTCGTAAGCCACGTATCTGCCACTTGGATTAGGATCGTAAACGAGGGCAGAGCGCGGGTCAGGTTGGCATTTGGATAGCCTGTAGACGGAACGTGCATGGCATCGAGCATGGCTTGAGAACCCGAGCTGTAGGGCGAACTGTTGAGAGCTTGCGATACTGACTTTCCATAATTGAAGTCGTCGGTCTGTGTCGGCAGCAACACCTTGGTTTTTAGTGCTGTCGTCAATCGAGGATAGGTTGAGAGATTTTCCAGAATCTCCTGATGGCAGCCTTTGCAACCGTGACACATTCACCATGGCAGCCAAGTGGAGGGCGATGCGCAGTCGGAGTGAGTTGACATAACGCTGCCATATGTCGGTGTTTCCATTGGCAAGCGTGAAGTCTTGACGCTTTAAGTTAACGCCATTGGCATTCAGATTGCCCGCAGCAAAGTAGTCGCCGACTTCTTTCAAGTCAATAAGGATTTGTTTATAGGTGTCGACATCGCTGTCATACACGTCTTTTTCTTTGCATCTGCATAGTCGCTTGATTTCCAGATTGTGGAAGCACCCTTTGTGGAACGTCTCCCCAGATGGATGAGTACTTCGTGAGACTGTGCCTGCATGACAGTGCGTCTAACAAAAGAATATCTTGTTGGAAAGGCTGTTCGGTTTCGTTTAACTTTAGTTATCTTCCAACGAGGCGATATTGTGTGAGCATGTCATAGAAATCCTGCCAGCGTGTGTTGAAATATCCTTCACCTGCTCCTCTGAAACGCCCGCGGTTATTGGCATTCCCGATAACTCCTGAGTAGAAACCTGAGGTTGTAGACTGGACATAGTAGCGATAATACACGGGGTTCATCCATTTGTTGCCTTTGTAGAGACACTGCTGTGAACACTTGCGGCACGCCTACAGTTGAAGTCTTGGACGGGTCTTCGTATTTGGCATCGAAAGACGAGTCGCTGCACGATGTCGTTGACAAGAGTGCAAGCCCTGTTAAGGCTAAAGCTATTATCTTTTTCATAGTGTTTCTTATTTAATTTTTATACATGTTAGAAGTTTGCACGGAGTGTGAGTCCGAACACGAGCGTGAGGTAGCTGTTGTGCCGCCAATCTGTGCCTGATAGATCCAGCTTGTACCATCGGTAGCTTCTGCGTCGAAGAGCTTGAGGCTGCGATAGATGTAGAATGGATTGCGTACATAAGCTGACACCGTGAGGGTGTTACAGTGGAACTTCTTCGTAATCAATTTGGGAAGAGTATAGGCAAGTGTAATCTCGCGGCATTTCACATAGCTGTTCTTCTGAATGGCATCGGCATAGCTTTGTGTTGCACCTGTACCCATCCGTATGTGGTTGTCATTGACTTCGAATTGGGTAACGATGATGTCATTCGGTGTGCCCATCTTCTTTCACGCCTTTCTGAATAAGACCGTTGTCCCATACGAGGTGACCGTTGATCTTGGTTTCTCCGCGCTTGTAATTGGGTATATCCGCAGGATTAACTCTGTGGAGAGAGCCTTTGTCACTGGCTTTATCGGTGTCGCTGTAATAGTAAATACCACATTGCAGCATTGCGCACACACAGCATCTTTAATATTACCGGCATCCATCATGTATTGCCATGGCAGAGTTGAGTACATCTCCTCCGATACGGAAGTCGAAGTTGAAGGTCAGTGCGAAGTTCTTGTAGTTCAGCATTCCACCAGAAACCACCAGTAGCTTTTGGCATGGCATTGCCCACTTTGTAGCGAGTAGAGGTGTCGGTCATGTAGAGACCGTTGCTGCCTACAATGCGGTTGCCTTTTGTCGTCGGTCTTATAGGTGTAGGCATACCAGTCGCCCATGGATTCGCCGACATGCGACTCTAAGCTTGCTGCGCCATTATCGACTGTCATATGAGAAAGTACATCCAAGCCGTCGGCCAGTTTCTTGACCTTGTTTTTGTTGAAAGCGATGTTGAAGTTCAGGTTGAGTCGCCAGTCCTTTGTTAGGGATTGGTGTGCCATAGAGACTGGCTTCAAGACCGCTGTTGGTTAGCTCTCCAACGTTCATCAGCATACTTTTTGCACCATTGAAGATGCAGAAGTCGTGGTGAGGATTTGATCTTTGATGTCATTATAGTAGTAGCTGAGTTCCATTCCGAGTCGGTTGTTGAACCATTTGTTCTCAATACCGATTTCATATTCATACTTGCGCTCGGGCTTAATGTTCTCATTACCAATGTCGGTCGGTACATAATTATAGGTGTAGGTAGTGGAACGGGTGATGCTACCTTGGTTATAAGCCATGTTTGCACGATAGATAGAGGGGGAGTTTCCTACAACACCGTATGACAAGCGCAGCTTTCCATAGTCCCACCATGAGGTCTTTTCTCCTTCATTGAGTTCTGTATAGATGACACTACCGCTGAAAGAAGGATAATAGAATGTATTGTTTCCCTTCTTCAGTGTAGAGGTCTTTTCCTGGCGAGTGGTTCCTTCGAGATAGAGCCAGCTGTCATAACCATAGCTTGCTGTAAGGAAAAGACCGGTTCTGAGTTGGTCTTCTTTCACCATGTTAGCACTCTTTGTGCCGACAGAAGCATTCAGATGGAACCAGTTCTCCTGTGTAAGTCCTTGGTTGGTATTGACACTTGAGAAATAATAGTCTTCGCGACGACCTGTCCAACCGGCACTGGCTGTGATATTATGTTTCTGATTAAAAGTCTTGTCATAGGTTAGCATGATATCTCCATAATAAATGCGATAACGGCTGTTTGACAGTCCATAATAGTCACTGTATTGTCCGTTGGTTGAGGAAAGATGTGTGAATTTTCGGTGTTATATTTGTTTTCAATCTTCTCAATTGTCATGTCGGTTGCTACACGTCCGCTAAGTGTTAGCCCATCGATAATCTTCCATGTGGGTTGACAGCACCCATGAAGCGTTCATGGTTTACATATTCATTATTGCTGAACACTTTCCAGAAGTATTCACTAATCAATGAGGTTGAACCCATTGGAGAATACGAGGAATGTTTCATCGGGAGTCATGGTATTGGGGAGATCACCGTTGATTTGCGCAACATTATTCATGTAACCGAGACTGGTAACAGTGTGATTGCGAATGTAGTCAATGTCGGTATATCACTAAACATACCTGAATAGTTGTTGGTCAGACGGCTAATGCGATAAGGACGGTTCTTGATTCGCTGTGGTTGATAACTTACAGAATAGTTCAACTTGATGTCGCGCGTAACGTCATATGCGGCTAAAGTTGAAATTATGGCGGCTGTTCTCTGAATTATACTGCATGGAGCGCGTCTGGTTATAAGTATAAGAGAAGCGCACATTATTGTGCTCAGTGCCGTTTGTGATAGCAATGTTATAATTCTGGTTGATACCTGTGCGGAAGATATCGGCCCACTGATTATGGTTGATGGGGCTATATGGGACGTGTGTTGCCATCGAGTAAGTCACCGATTTACTGCCGTCATAGGCTGGGCCGTATGAATAGATGGTCGCACGTGGGGTCGTAATCGTGTTTCCTGAACGGTCTATAAACTTTGCGGAAACCTGTTGCAGCCTCTTCGCCGTCACCTAATGCCCAGTTGTCATAGCCGGGACCAAACTTCTTCTGTATATCCGGCATGTAGGCAACTTTGTCAAAAACCAATGCCCGCATTGAAGTCAATGTGGGTACCAGTGCCTCTTGTAGCTGATTTTGTAGTGATCATAATCACACCGTTGGCCGCTTCAGAGCCATGAGGGCTGATGCTGCCGCGCCTTTCAGGATAGATATGTTCTCAATATCCTCCGGATTGATGTCAACCAAGCCATTGGCTGTGATACGTTGGCTTGTCCAATAGTCACTGTTGTTGGCGTTCCCATTATGGATTGGCACACCATCTAATACCAATAATGGCTGTGTATTGCCGGTGATAGATGACAGACCACGTACTGATACAGAGATTGCGGAGTTGCTTCCTGGTGCAGATTGAATTCTCACACCAGTGGCCTTACCATAGAGTCCGGATGCAATGCTTGCCGAACCTGTGCGGTTCAAATCTGCCGAACCAATGGAGCTGACAGCATAGCCCAACTTCTTGGCATCTTTCTTTATACCAAGTGCTGTGACCACTACCTCGTCTATGTTCTGGCTTCCTTCGTCTAAAACCACGTTAATGGTCTTTCTTCCTTTCACATCAATGGCTTTTGTTGAGAAACCAATGTAGCTGAATTCAAGCGTTGCTGTAGCAGAACATTTGATGGAGTAGTTGCCATCAACGTCGGAAACACCTCCGGGAAGAGGTGCCAAGGATTTTCACTGTGGCGCCTGCAATAGGTTCGCCTGCCTGATCTTTGATACAGCCTTTCACCATAAAGTTCTGTGCATAGGTGATGACTGTAAACAATAGAAATAAAGCTACCAAAGCCGTTCTCTGAACGCTTTGATAAAGACATCTCGATTGCTTCATCTGAGTAATAGATTTTAGATAATAACATATTGTGCTTAGGTTTTAAAAGAGTTGTTTTCTTGCTGAATATTATTGTTTCTTTGTGTGTTGAGCGTGTAATCATTCCAGTTTTTCTTTGGAAGATCCCTTCGCTTACATGTTCAGTTGCAATGCAAAAGGCTCGGTCTTCATGCGTCGGCGGGGTAACAGTGACCTTCCCATCATGCGTTTTGATCGTTTTGAGCCTTTTCTTTGTACCAAGGAGCATGACACTTTTTGGGCGTATGTACTTGCCATGAGAGTGTCTTGGGCAAAGGTTCATGGTCTTGCAGTGCATAGAGCTGCATAGCGTTGTTGACCATTTTTGCTGACTGTGAACCACAGTTTTTCCCTCATTGTAATAGGGGTGTTGTCACTGTGTTATAAATTGCTCGTCCATACCGTTGCAGCCACTGGCCAATGCTGTCCAAGCGACTGACGGCCTCGGGTTGAGATGATCCTTCTGCTGTTGGGCCTACACCTAACACGAGATTTCCACCTTGCCACCACTTCTACGAGTGTATTGATGACTTTAGTCGATGTTTTTCCATGCGGATGCCTTACCCATCCCCAGTCATTCGATAGCGGGATACAGCTTTCCCAAGGGAAGTTGGAGCTGCTTTTTCAGGTATGGTTCGCTCGGGTGTCCTGATAGTTTTCGTATGGCCCATGAATAGTGCGGTCTACGATAATCAGACCGGGTTGAAGTTCTCTTGCACGCGAGGCAATGCGTGGCATGTCTATGTCTTGCTGGTTTTTCTTGCATACCCATCCGCCATCAAGCCACAGAATGTCTATCTTGCCATAGTTGCTCAGCAGTTCTTCTGTTTGTGCATGGACAAATTTCTTAAACGCATTTCCATCACTCAGGGCCATTGTTTGATGTCGTAGTTGACATTGCGTCCGTGCTTGATTGGATAGACATCCCACCAATAGTCCTGTGAGTGCCAGTCGGGTTTTGAATAGTATTCGCCAATCATGAAGCCTTTGTTGCGGAATGCTTGAAGCACATGGCGCAGTATATCGCGTTTAGGATTGTCACGAAATGCGTGTTGGGCAATGGTGAAATCGGTTTGTTTAGAGTCATACATGCAGAAACCATCATGATGCTTCGTGGTGAACAGCATGTATTTCATACCTGCATTCTTAAACGTTGAGGCCCATTGTTCAGGTTCAAATCGTGTGGGATTGAACTGCTTGCACAGCCCCCTAATACCACTCTTTGTATTGTTGATAGGTCTTTGTCGTGTCACGCGAAATCAATTCTCATCGCAGATAGACCATGATTCCACTATTCCCGGTACGGCATAAAGCCCCCAATGAATGAGCACACCAAACTGCAAGTCTTGCCATTGCTTGAGCTTTCTCACCACAAGTGGGTCGGTAGGCCATTCATAGCTTTGCGAGCGCTTGTACACATCGCCTTGTGCAGCGACAGTGATTGGGGTGATGAGGGCCATAATGCCCAATATTATTTTCTTGATGTTCATAATTGCTGACTATCCGATAAGGGTATATTACCAGTTTATTCTGTATTTATGGTACTTTGAGCAGGATATTGTCCGAAGCACTTCCTATGCAGATATCTATCGGACGAGGGTTCAATGAGGTGAGGTTCATATCTGCTCCGATAAACGTCAGATCTTCTGGGAGAATGTCGAATGCCACCTGTTTAGTTTCCCCCTTTGATATGAAGATGCGTGCGAAGTGTTTCAATTGCAGTATCGGCTGAACTACGGATGCCACTTGATCGTGCATGTAGAGGCATGCCACTTCCTCACCATCTCTGTCGCTCGTATTGAGTGACATCAAAGGTGACATGAAACCGATTGGCACCGCGTTTCTCTATTCTCAGGTTGTCATAATGGAATGTTGTGTAGCTTAGTCCGAAGCCAAAAGCATATAATGGCACTGCCTTCATCTCTACATAGTCGTGGGGGGCGGGCATGCGCTTATTGTAATAGCGAGGACAACTGGCCTACATGAGCAGGCACGGAGATGGGCAGACGGCCAGCAGTTGATGTCACCAAAGGTACATCGGCGATAGCTTGCCCGCCTTCCTGCCCTGGATAATAGGCCGTGAGCAGTGCATCGGCATGTTGAGCAGCCCAATTCTTCTGCAGCGGACGCCCTTCAATATAAACTACCATAAGTGGTTTGTCTGTTTGTTTCAAGGCAGCTAACAGTTCATTCTGCTGTCCCAATAACGACAATGTGGCGCGGTCATAGCCTTCTCCCGACTCCATGTCGCTCACTTTGTTGGGCGTTCACTTCGGCTGCTCCATTGCTTGATAATTCGTTTTGAAATCTCTGGCACTCGAGACCACCTACGACTGCTATCACAACATCGGCCCACCGTGCTGCGGCAACGGCTTCGGGGATAGTGCTGTTGGCAGTATCTCGGATGGCACATCCCCTGCACATATTTAATCTGTTGCATAGAGATTTTTAGACTGAATGCCCTCTTAATACGGTCTTCACATTGCCCTCTTTTTGCGGTGCGGTGTAGTCTCCCAGCATGTCATAAGCATTGTCCGCGTTAGGGCCCACTAAGGCAATCTTGATGTTTCTCTTGAGAGGTAGGGTGTTGTTTTGGTTTTTCAACAGCGTGATGAGTTGCTGTGCAGCTTTCAATGCCACATCCTTGTCGACCGTGTTGTTGATATCTTGTGTTGCACGTACATTGACGAAAGGATGTTCGAAAAAGTCCCATCTCAAACTTCATACGCAGTATTCGGGCACGAGCAGAGTCGATCACACATTCTTTTACCCACCCTTTCTCCACGGCTTCGGCCAACCGTTGATAGGCACGTCCGCCCAAGTCAACGTCTACTCCGGCCTTCAGTGCCATTGCACCTGCCTCGGTCAGCGTGTGCGCCACATGGTGCGTATGCCATAATCCGTCAATACTGTAGAGGTCTGAAATAACAAATCCGGTGAAATTCCAACGTTTGCGCAGAACGTCATCATAGAGCCCATTCATTGGCTGTTGAGGGCATGCCATCCATCGAATTATAGGAAGTCATGACGGAAGTTGCCCCTGCTTCAATCGCTTTTCTGAAATGGAAGGAAGAAGTTTTTGGCATATATCTCGCAGTCCACCAATCGTCTGACAGCCGTTCTGTCCGCCTTCTGTCGTACCATAACCCACGAAGTGTTTCAGTGTCGGGATTGTGGCATAAGGTTGTGAATGCTTTCCTCCTCCAAGGCCTTTCACCATTGCTGCCCCCATGCAGGCTGTCAGAACAGGGTCTTCCCCCATGCTCTCTTCCACGCGCGACCAACGCGGATCTCTTGTCAAATCGAGTGCAGGGCCGAAACTGATGTGTGCTCCTTGCAACCCTGATTCGGCGTGCTGCACATTGCCCCTGTCGCTTCGGCAAGGTCTGTATTCCATGTGGCAGCAAGCCCTAATCCCTGTGGGAAAAACTGTTGTTCCGATAGCCATGTGCCCATGAGGAGCTTCTTCTGCAAAGAACAGAGGAATGCCTAAGCGCGTGTGTTCGATAGCATATTTCTGCAAAGTGTTGGCTGCTTGTGCTGCCAGATGAGGGGAGTAGAATCCGTTGGACAGACTCTTTTTGTCCAGGGATCGGCGCGGAGACGTAGCCCCAAAAGCATGCCGATGTTGCCTTCTGCAATGTCTTTCTTGAAGGTGTCAGAAGGATATGACTGTCTTTGCTGTAGCGTGTAGTAGTCCCATGCCAACAAGCATCTCAGCTGACCGATCTTCTCTTCAAGCGTCATGCGATTGAGGAGATCGGCCACACGTTCAGCAGTAGGTAACTTCGCATTTCGATAAGGATAGTCACCTTTTGCTTGGAGAGTCGGGCATAGACTGCAAGCAGAGAGCAGCAAAAACTAAGGTCAGCAGTCAACTTTTTATCGCGATGTTCATCGGCACTTTGATTTGTTCTTGAGATTTCCTTATGCAGATAACAAACTTTAAGAAGACCGTCTGCAGCGGCTCGACACATAGCCGTTGATGCCTTTTTGACAAGGCATTTTCATCGCATATAGCAATGGGCATGACATTAAAAAGATAATGGCATAGATAGATTATCGCTTTGTTCCATAGCTCATTTTATTGGCATTTAATAAGGTTCATGTCGTCTGCAGCGTTCGCTTCAGATGCTTTCTATGTAGGTAGCTCTGTAGTATTCTTTTTGCATGGTATTATGAACACTGCTTGTTCTGCACACAAGTATTTCGGCGATAAAGATAACAATAAGCAATGATAAAAGCAAGGAAATTTTTAAAATATTTTTGAAAAAGCAACATTTTCAGAGCAATTCGTCTGATTGGATGCTTATTCTTAGGTGGAAATATAGCTTAATACATTTCTTTATTATGTATAAAAACGAGAATGAATAAAGCGATATGAAAAGGTATGTATTTCATTTTGAACGCTTAACTGATATGCAGGTTTCTGCGCAATTGCTTTCTGTAATGTTGTGGCTCTCTGTAAAGTTCCTTGTCAGTTTTTAACATTTTTCAGGGACGACCAAATAGAAAATGAAAAGACAATTTCGGTGCTGTTTTTGAAGTGATTTCAGTGCTTGGATTTCCTCATTTCAGTCCTCTTGCCTTGCAATCTCAGTCACTTTACCTTGCTGTTTCATTCATTTTATGGTGTGTTTCAATGCAGATTGTGCGGTGATTTGACGCAGATTGCAGCGATTTTCAGCATGATTTGATGTTGTGTTTTCTGTGGAGTTTTGTAACGTTTTTGATAGTCAGTATTTTGTAACTCGTTAAAAATCGGCGATGGTTTAGCATGAGGATGTCTTGCTTTTCAAATTTTCAAAGCTTACAACTGAATTTTGTAAACAACTTTTGAGAATTTGCAATTTATACATTCATATACGTATTTATGCAGAACCGTTGCATGGGTATAGTGAGCGTAAGCATAAGAAAGCAGGGGATACTTTCATGGTGCTCTTTACTTTATCCACAAGAAAAAGCGCTGCATCTATGAGAGATGCAGCGCTTCATCCGTTTGTTCTTGTGGCTTATCTTGCCGTAGTATAGCGGTGTAACACTGAGCGCACACTTCCCTTTCCGGCATAGAGTTCTTTGACAAAGGTTTCAATCTGTTCGCCAAGACCAGCCTCATAGAGGTCTAAACCGAATATATCCTTGCGACTGTAGAGCTTTTTCAGACAGCTGAAGTCTTGCTTTTTGCTGCCGATTTCAAGTGGGGCAACGATGCTTTGCAGTTCATCGAGCAGTGGATCGGGCGACGGAGTGAAAGGCTTTCCGACGTCGTCAATGCCTTTCGAGATAGCGGGCATAGCCGGCCAAAAGTCAAGGGGATGAGGATGAGATTACACTTGTCTAAACCGCGCGCAATATATTTCTTGATGGTTTCCCCAAAGCGGATGGACAGCTTCTGTGACGTGTCAGAGGCGATGCGTTGTGGCGTGTCGGGCATGAACGGATTGGGTAAGCGCTTGTTGATGAAGGCACCAATGAACTCATAAGGATTGAGAACACCTCGGGTCAACCACAACGGGCATGGCCTCGATATACCCTATTTTTCTGCACCAAGGCACGGATGTCGGCGTCTCGCAATCTCTGCAGAAATGAGGCTCGTAGCCAGCAGACAGCCGAAAATAGCCATGGCTGCATGCAATGGATTCAGGCATGTGGTGACCTTCATGGTTTCTACTTTATCCACGGTTTCGCGCGTTGTGTAGAGCACTCCGCCTAAATCGAGAGGCGGACGTCCGTTGGTATAGTGGTCTTCAACTACGAGATACTGCGTTTCTTCGGCATTCACGAAAAGTGCGGTAAAGGTGTGTCGGGTGGTTTCGATATAGTCGTTGTCTCAAATCCGTCAGCAGCTAAGAGTGCTTTCACCTTTCATCGGGAGGGGCGCGGAGTAATCTTGTCAATCATCGACCAAGGAAAGTGACCTTGCTCTCGTCTTTCAGATAGTCCACAAACTCCTGCGGAACAAGTCCGTCTTTGGCCCAACGCTCAGCATAGGCAAATACTCCTGCCTGCACTTTACTGCCATTATGCGAGCAGTTGTCCATGCTCTGAACGGTCAACGGGAGCCTTCCTGCCTGTAACGCTCATAGAGTAATGCCGTCACCTTACCTAAGGCAAAGACCGGAGTCATGCCACGTGCTAAATCATCTTCATTATAACTGTATCCTTTTTCGGTGATAGTGAATGATATCATCTGTAAGGAAGGCTTGCAGAAGATGTCAGTCAATCGCTCCAATCGGCAAACTGAGGGTCGGCTTTGAGGGCTTCGGTCACGCTGGCAGTGACTTTCTTCTCGATCGTTCCCGATGACTGAAGACTCACGAGCAGCGAAAGATTGCCATAAGGCGTATAGGCTTTGTCGATGACCTCATAGTCGAAAGTCTCTGCAACAATGACACCGCGGTCATATTTTCCCGTGTTCAGTGCATCATTCAAGATAGCCGCGGGGAAAGCACGAAGATGTTTCCGCCCTCAAAGTGTACCCGATATGGGGTTTTTCAAAAGGTATTCTTTCGCACTGTCTTGATGTCAAACTGTGGCAGCTCATACCCCTTGTTTCTCCATTCTTCGGCATTATAGCTGTCGCTTAATAGTTCTGTCAGTTTCATGATATATGTTTTAGTTTGATTGACGTCATAAAACTCGGCTGTTGATATCTGATGCCTTGTTCGTTGTCGACAGTCGCCAGAATGCCGCTGCATCTGTCCCATTGCAAACATACGGCCTGAAACTGTAGCCCGCATTATAGTCCTTGGTCTCATCTCCCAGCATAGTCATGCCGTGATGCACGCGCATCGGCAGTCTCGCTACATTGGGATTGTCCTTCCTGCACTGCTCTTCTTTCTCAAAGATACGGCAGAGTTCGATGATCTCAGCCCTTCCTCGAGGTGGCTTGCCTCTGTGAAATCGCCATTAGGAAACACATGACAGCTGCGCAGATGCGAACCAAGTGCGGTTGGCATACTTCTCGGCCATCTTTGTCAGGTCGTTCTGCGCACCGGCTGATAAGCTTCCAGCACAGAAAGTCAGTCCGTTGTGCTCGTCGGGCACGGCATTCAGGAACCACCGGACGTCTTCGTCACGGGTTACAATGCGTGGAAGTCCGAGGATTTGGAATGGTGGATCGTCGGGATGTACACACATATACATGTCGCATTCGTTGCAAAACCGGCATGATGGCACTTAGGAAATACCGCATGTTTTCACGCAGTTGAGCCTTGTCAATGCCTTTATAGAGTGCAAAGAAAGTTCGCGGAGACAGCTCCTACGGGATGCTCGTCTCCTTCGCTTGAAGTTGCCATAACGAAGCCCTGAGTCTTGATAACGATGTTCTCAACAAGGGCGCGATCTTCTCCGAGTCATGGTTTTGGCTAATGCATCAACCTCTTTCAGAATGTCACGGCCCATTGGGTTGCCCGTCAGGACCGAGGGTTTTGAAGGTTGCCCAGCTTTCTCTTGCTCCCTCACGCTTGAGGATATATATGTCGAAATAGGCGGAACTCAGGAATGCTTGAAGTATAGTTGCTGCGCCATTTGGGTTGGCATGGAGCAAATCGGCACTGCCCAATCGAGCACCAGCACGAAGTTAGTAACAGACCGTATGTATGCCTTCTGCTGCTAAGTTGCGCAGACTTATCTTGTAAGTCTCTCATCTGTTGGTCGCGATCGGCCCACCATACTTGATCGTTCTCAGTCACTGCAGCAGCGACTCTCACCACGCTCCAGCGCATGCCATAGCTTTCGATATACGTCTTGAGGTCGTGGATTTTCTCGCGTGTCCACACTTCACCTAACGGGCATCATGCAGTGCAGTGACGATGCCTTCACTCCGATTTCCTTCAACATGGCCAGCGTATCTTGTCATTCTGCCAAACCATCTCCATGTTCTTTCCATTTTATTTTTAGATTTTAATCGATTGCTTTCTTCTCTTTTGTCTTCATGGGCCGATTATCTTGAAAGTTGCACCTCTCTTTGCGCAAACTTAGCATGCTTTTCGGTCTGTTTCGGTAGATTATAGGTAAAGTTAATGAATTGGCTGTAAACTGCAAATTAACGAGTAAGAAAAAGCAAAAGTTCAACTTGTTGCCCTGAAAAAGGAAAGCGAAGACACTGCAGTGCGGGCGGATTGAATTTCGTCTGGCTGCGTGAACTGTTGGAATAAAATGCTTATACATCCTTTGTAAGTACTAAACCAAGAGAAAAACACGTTGTAGAAGATATAGGGTGGACTGACCGTTTGCACAATATACGCCTTCTTTTTCATCATGGTTTGCCGTGCTGATAGCCTTTGCTTCCGTGGTGGTTTCTCATCTTCTCATCAGCGATTTGGCCAAGGAAGAGGCCACGCGAATGGAGGTATGGAGCCGAGACAATGCGTTCTTTGAACGCTGCAGATGAGCATACCGATCTTGCACTTGTATTGAAAGTAATCAATGAAAACCACACTATTCCGGTGATCATTAACCGGCAGGGCATGTTCAGACCTATCGCAATGTAAAACTGCAGGGAAAAGAACCAGGCAGACAGTATAAAAGACGCCGTTGCTCAAGCTCACACGCATGCGCACTGACGGTCATGTTAGTCCGCATTATGTGACAATCGCAACGATTATATTGATGTATGCTATGCCGAGTCGTTGCTTCTGCGCCGCTTGTCCTGGTATCCTATGTCCAGTTGGGCGTCATTTTGCTCTTTGCCGGCCTTGCTGTTTTCGCACTCTGACCTTGAAACGTGCTGAACAAAACCATGTTTGGGTAGGTTTGAGCAGGAAACGGCTCATCAACTCGGCACATCCTATTTCCAGTCTTATGGCCTGGATGGAGATGATGAAAGAGGCTTATCCCGATGATAAACTGCTTTCGAGATGGACAACGACGTGAAACGGCTTCAGCTTATCACTGACCGCTTCTCGAAAATCAGTCTCAACCCACGCCCGAACGGGCCGGACTTGATAGCTGTGTTGCAGCGAGTTGTGCCTGGCGACAGTCGAACGTCGCGCACGGTGGTCATTATGTTGCATGCTTCGGCTGAAAAAGTGATGCTGAACCTCAATGTTTTCGCTCTTCGAATGGGTCGTTGAGAACCCCTGCTAAGAATGCCGTTGATGCCGGAAGGCCGAAGCGGTCGCACAGATATCTATGTTATGCAAAAGGAGACAGACGGTCGGGATTGACCTTGTTGACACGGGAAAAGGTATCCGACAGAAAGATATGAAGAACGTGTTTTCGCCCCGGGTTTTCACGACCAAGCAGCGCGGGTGGGGCCTTGGTTTGTCGCTGGCGACGCATTGTTGAGGAATATCATCATGGAAAGATATTCGTCAAGCTAAATCTGAAAGTGGGGCAAGGCACAACGTTTCGCATCATACTTCCGTGTCGTGAAAAGGCTTGCCGACGGTTATCCTCCTTTTAGAACACCTCTCTCTTCAGCTGTTTTCAGTTTTGAGAAAACGGTATTGAAAAATAGTAAAAAATGAATACAGATCTCTGTCTCTTTGAGCAGCTTCTGAAATCTGAGTGAACTCATATAGAAGTGCATTTTCCTATGAAATCCATTGCATTTTTGCTTCATGTCAGTTTGCATTTCTGTCATGTTATCTTGTATTTTGACGAAACGCGCAGTATTTTGACGCAAATAAGGATGCAATATGACGCAGATTGCATCCTTATTTGTGCGTGTCACAGCAAAAGGGAAGGCATACTTGCTTCCTTCCTACGGCAAAGATAATGATTTTTGCAGCGATTCCAAATTCGGTTTGAATTTGGTTTACAAATCATTCAGCTTGCTTGAAGGGTGGAAAGAAAGAAATTATGGTGGAGACGGAGGAATTTGGTGATCATAGATTGTGAAATGGCAGATTCAACTGATTATGAGTTTTTGTGTAGAAAATTGTGTTTTGTTTTTTGGGGTTTTGGGGTGGGTGTTGTGGTGTTTTTTGGTGTGGTGTTGTTGTTTTGGTTGGTGTTCTTTGAAATCAGCATTTCGGTAACAAGGTGTTTTTCGTGAATATCGAAGTCTTAAACATAACGACTGAATGTGCGCGGAGTTGTAGATGTAGCGATATCTGCGTACTAATATTCCTTTTTGCAGGTAGAATAGCTTATTCTACACGTGATTATAGTTGTGATAATGATGCTACCTCAAATTTAATAAGACATACCATTGAGTCTATGCGAACAAGTCGTCTGGGCGCATAGTCTTTGAAAATGTATCGGAAATTATAGCCGGTGTAAAGGCTATAGAGGAGCATACTCCGCTTTTATATAATAAAGGTGAACGGTCGGCTGTTATTCATCGGAATCTGCGGTTGAACTCATCTTATTACACGGAGTACCGTCCTCATAATTGCTTTGCTCTGGTAGATATTACGCATGGAAGAAGTGAAATATGGAGAAGATGATAACGAAATCATGGTCTCTCTTTGCATGGTATGGTTATGGGAGGAATATGTCACACGCCTTCTTGAAGAGTTTGATTTCTATTCATGTGAGAATAAGTTGCATAAAAGGGATTTTGGCCTTTTGGAAGATATGGATAAAGCAGGTAAGATGGATAGAAGTGGTTAGGTTATCCCTGATTTTATAAGGATAATATCGTGCTGATGCCAAATATGGGGCGTTGGAAAACTATGATAAAGTAGATAAAGTAAACCGTGACGATATTCATCAAGTTAGTCACTATATGAATGCTTTCATGCAACGAAAGGTGGTTTTGTCTTTTCCTTTGACCTCAAAACCAGAGAAAAAGTCCAGTGTCTCGTCTGCGAGATAGCCTTTTCTACGTTGGGTATCTTTTGGTGTTGACAGTAAAGAGTTTCTTCATGCTGCTTTTTGTGGTGAAGATGCAAGAAAATGAGCAGGATTTTATCACTTCGATAAACGAACTGGATTGAATTAAGTACTTTGCATTCACTAGAATGGGGATACCAAAGAAAAGTTCCTATGATGTTTTGAGTTTCAAAGAGGAAATTAGAATTTTGCTGCGTGAGTAAACTTTAATAGAAGAATTGATACGGGCATAACTGGACTTTAATCATGCACAGTTGGAGATGCTAGATGATGTCAAGAGCGACAGATGAACGAATACTTGACGATCTAAGTGCGGTTTCAGACTCCCTTTGTTGCAAAAGCACAAGAGGAAACTAGACCGTTGTGGATAGTGGTGAACTGAATGAAGAGAGTTGAGCGCTCAAGACGCTGCACGAACGTACACCTTATAAATAAAGCTGTGCAGTATAAATGAGACCAGACAGAATAGTGCTGGATACCAATTGTCTGATTATGGATGATTTCTGCAAGAAATAAATACCATCAAGTATGGCAAATCTTCCTTGCAGGGAGGTTTGTGTTGTGTGTTACCAATGAGATATTAGAGGAATATGAAGAGGTGTTGGCACGTAATATCAATCCTCATTTAGCTCAAAATGTTGTTTCTGCTATATTGAATAGGGCTACGTCTGTATGGTAAATGTGTATTATAAGTTTTGCTCTATCTCGCAGTGACATGGATGATACTAAGTTTGTAGATTGTGTTATTGCTGCCAGTGCGCGTTATATTGTAACCCAAGACGCCACCTTTGATATCTTGAAAGAAATTGATTTCAAAGATAGAATATTGTAGATATTGATACATTTGTCAGTTATTTGAATGGCTGACAAAGCTGTTGGCTGCTTAAACACGTAGTGGAAATAATATTTTTAACGCTTTCATTGGTTAATTTCTAGAAAATATTTGTAACTTTGCAGCCCGTATGGGAAGTTCAGAAGTCTATAAAATCGACCTGAAAAGCGTTGGAACAAGGGCAGAATGTCCTTGAGTTCTGACTTTGATGATGCATTTTTCAGTCGCTTGAGACTGCTGAAGGCAACATGGTCGGCTGCACACGACGGTAACAGTGAACCGCACTGATGATTATTTTGACTTGACTTTCATACTGTTGGCAGCGTCGTTGTGCCCTCGTGATCTTTGTCTTGACGACATGGATCACTCTATAGAGGCAGATTGCCGAATGGCTGCTAAGTTCGAGAAAGCTACTCAGAGGAAGACGATCTTGTGACGGTGGCCGAGGAAGAAGGAATACTCGATATCGCAGCGGGTTTGTCTATGAATCCATTGAACTCAATATCCCCATCAAGCATGTGCATGCACCTCGAAAATGCAACCTGCTATGATGAGTATGCTCGAAGCGCATTCTGCTACCCGGAAGTAGTGGGGATGAAGATGAGAATGCAGTGGATCCACGTTGGGAAGCACTATCCGATTTGAGATTAGAAGAATAGAAAAGTTAAAGATTAAAAGTTAAAAGATTATGGCACATCCTAAAAGAAGACAGTCAAAGACTCGTACACTCAAGAGAAGAACGCATGATAAGGCAGTAGTCCTACGTTGGCAGTATGTCCAAACTGTAGCGCTTATTATGTTTACCACACTGTATGTCCTACTTGTGGTTACTACAGAGGCAAGGTTGCTGTTGTTAAGGAAGTAGCTGAATAATGGGAAATATCAACGCTATCATCACTGGTGTTGCCGCTATGTGCTCGACTATGTCCTCAATAATGAGGGAACTTTCGCGCATTGTTGACACCAATGATGAGTGGATAGTCACACGAACGGGCATTAAGAACGCCGTATTCTGACTGAAGAAGGACTCGAACGTCCTATATGGCGCGCAAGGCTGCAAAGCTCTTGATAAAGAAAACCGGTGTTGATCCCGATAGCATTGATGCACTTCTCGTAGCAACTACCACCCCAGATTACATACATCCTTCGACGGCATCTATCGTCTTGGGTAAGCTTGGACTGAAGAATGCGTTTGCATTCGACTTCTCTGCTGCCTGCTGTGGTTTCATGTATGCACTTGATGTGGCTTGTAATATGATCCAGAGCGGTCGCCATAAGCGTATCATCGTTATTGGAGCAGACAAAATGTCATCAATAACCGATTATCAGGATCGCGCTACTTGTCCGCTGTTTGGTGATGGCGCAGGTGCTGTTATGGTGGAAGCGACAGAGGAAGAGAACATCGGACTCATTGATTCTTACCATCGTACGGACGGCAAAGGACTGCCTTTCCTGCATGTGAAAGCAGGCGGGTCGGTTTGTCCTTCATCGCATTATTCAGTTGATCATCGTATGCATCTATACCCATCAGGAGGGGCGTTTCGTGTTCCGTTATGCCGTTACTGCCATGGGTGATGACTGTGAAGAGATACTCAAACGCAATCATCTTACGATGGATGATGTGGACTATGTCGTTACACATCAGGCTAATCTGCGTATTATAGAAGCTGTAGCCAAGCGTATTGGTGCACCGATGGAGAAAGGTATTGGTAAAACATTCAGCGCTATGGAAAACACGAGTGCTGCTTGCATGCCATTGGTTCTTTGGGACTTTGAAAAAGACCTCAAGAAAGGTGATAACATTATATTGACAGCGTTTGGGGCAGGTTTTGTCAACGGTGCTTCTTATTTGAAGTGGGCCTATGACGGTGCTTCTGCTGCAATGGTGAAGTAGTCTTGACAGACCATATATACAGAGAAAACGCATCTTTCTTATTTGTATAATAAGATGATGCGTTTTTCTGTTTCGAAACTAATCAATCAACAGAATGACATTATGCATAAGGCAGGTTTCGTAAACATTGTAGGCAATCCGAATGTTGGAAAGAGTACGCTGATGAACCAACTCGTCGGCGAATGCATCAGTATTGCTACGTTCAAAGGCACAGACAACGCGTCATCGTATCATGGGAGTGTCAATACAGACGACCGTCAGATCGTGTTTTCTGATACGCCGAGTGTTGAAAACCCAACTACAAGATGGGGAGATGATGCTTGCTTTCTGAATCCGCACTCACAGATGCCGATATTCTGCTTTATGTTACTGATGTTGTAGAGAATCCCGGAGAAGAATATGGATTTCCTTGATAAGGTCAAGAAGATGAAGATTCCTAGTGCTTCTCTTAGTGAATAAGATTGATGAGAGCGACCAAAAACGCTTGGTGACATTGTAACGAAAGTCGCACCGCATGCTTCCCAAACGCAGAGATTTTGCCTCTTTCTGCCAAGAATAAGTCTGGTGTTGATATGCTCTTGAAACGTATTAAGGAGCTTCTTCCCGAGTCACCTGCGTATTTCGATAAGGATGAAACACTGATAAGCCGGCTAAGTTCTTGTAAGTGAGATCGTTCACGAGAAGATTTTGTCTCTATTATGATAAGGAAATACCTTATAGTGTGGAGGTACGTGTGGAGCGATTTAAGGAAAACGACTCTGTCATTCATATCAATGCTGTGATTTTATGTGGAGCGCGACAGCCAGAAAGGAATTATCATCGGTCATCAAGGTGTAGCCTTGAAGAAAGTTAGTTCGGAGGCACGTAAGGCTTTTTGGAAAAGTTCTTTGGTAAGAAGATTTTCCTCGAAACGTTCGTCAAAGTGGACAAGACTGGCGCTCATCACAGCGGGAATTGAATAAAGCTTTGGCATAATCCGGAGTAAAAAGGAAAACCTCTCTATAACCTGGTTCAACATTCCTAAAGGGAGGAAAGCAAAGCTGTGGGTCGGCAAAAAGCTTGTTTGAAAGAACAGATAAGGAAAAATATTTGGCCCTGAATAGAAAGAGGGCATACTCTCCGTCAAAAAGGAGGCCGAAGAATGTATAACTTCGAGAAATTAAACAAACAGTATGGCAAATTTAGTAGCTATTGTAGGCCGCCCGAATGTAGGTAAGTCTACGCTTTTTAACCGCTTGACGCAATCTCGTCGCGCCATTGTCAGCGACACGGCAGGCACAACTCGCGACCGTCAGTATGGCAAATGCTCATGGAATGCAAAGGAGTTTTCAGTTGTGAGATACGAGGCGGTTGGGTCGATAAAATCCGATGATATATTTGAAGATGCAATCACGCCGTCAGGTGCTTGTTGCCACAGAAGAGGCCGATTTGGTGCTCTTCCTTGTCGATGTTACCACAGGGGTTACCGACTGGGATGAGGATGTAGCCACAATCTTCGCCGTGCAAAGCTGCCCGTTATCCTTGTTGCTAACAAGGTTGACAATAGCAGTGAATACTACGAGGCAGCCGAATTCTATAAGTTGGGCATAGGCGAACCGCAGTGTATCAGTGCTGCAACCGGTGGACGGGTACGAGCGATGCTGCGATATGATCGTTGACAAGCTGCCACGGAAAACCCGAGAAACCATTGAAGATGAAACCCGCTTTGCCGTTGTGGGTCGTCCGAATGCAGGGAAAGAGCAGTATCATCAATGCTTTCATTGGTGAAGACCGCAACATTGTGACCGAGATTGCAGGCACAACGCGTGACAGTATCTCACACAAGGTTCGACAAGTTCGGTTTCGATTTCTATCTTGTTGATACCGCAGGTATACGTCGTAAGAACAAGGTTAGCGAGGACTTGGAGTTTTATAGCGTGATGCGTTCTATCCGAGCCATTGAGAACAGCGATGTATGTATACTCATGTTGGATGCTACCCGCGGTGTTGAAAGCGCAGGATATGAATATCTTCCAGCTCATTCAGAAGAACAACAAGAGTCTTGTTGTCGTGGTAAACAAGTGGGATTTAGTAGAGGAGAAGTCGCAGAAAGTGATAGATACTTTCGAGGCTGCCATACGCAATCGCATGGCACCTTTCGTTGACTTCCCCATTATTTTCGCTTCTGCTTTGACCAAACAACGCATCTTCCGGTGCTCGAAACAGCCAAACAGGTTTATCTGAACCGTAAAACGCACGTGGGAACTTCAAAGCTTAACGAGGTAATGCTGCCGATTATCGAGGCTTATCCACCACAGAGTGTGAAAGGAAAATACATCAAAATCAAGTATTGTACGCAGCTTCCGAACACCCAGATACCCTCGTTTGTGTTCTATGCCAACCTGCCACAGTATGTAAAGGAGAACTACCGCCGCTTCTTGGAGAATAAGATACGCGAGAATTGGAGCATGCATGGTTGTCCTATCAATGTGTTTATCCGTCAGAAATAAATAGTTTCCTCCTTCCTTCCGCGTGCAGGGAAGGAGGCTTTTTTATAGATCCTATGAAGAAAAGTCCTGTTTTTATGTTTCTCTATGCTTGCTTTTCGGTTGTAATAAGCAGGAAAAAGATGCCTAGAGATTGTTGGAAAGACGGCTAAAATCTATTATGATTATCTGCTTCATGATGATTATGCGGCCTTTGTCGATGGCTCTTTTCGCCCTGACAGCATCCCCTCTTCCTATCGTGAACAGTTGATTGACAATGCAAAGATGTTTATTGCACAGCAGAACAAAGAACATCAGGGCATCAAAGAAATCACAATCCGCAGTGCCACTATTGATACCTTGCACCACACCGGCAATGCTTTTCTGATGTTTTCCTATGGAGATAAGACCAAGGAACAGGTGATAGTGCCAATGGTTGAGCGTGGGGGAGTGTGGTATATGAGGTGAAGCTTCACCTCCAACTCCTCTCAAGGAAGAGGAGTAGTATGCTTTTACGATAAAACTTCTGAAGAAAAACGTAATTATAAGTAGGATAATTGACTTTATCGGATAGCTACAACAGATTCTTAGTATGGTAAAAGGATAAAGCTTAGAGTTTATCTGCATCTTTATATCCTCATTCTTTAGGGAATGAATTAGGTGAGATACTTTCACTTTGCTTCTCTCTTTTCGTCGTTGTGCATGTTGTGACCTTCCGTTTCCACCTCTTTCACCTTCCTGAACAGGTCACTTGCAAAGACAAGGTCATTGAGTTTCTTGTCAGGAGCTCATGATTTCATTCTTGTTGCCCTGCCATTCCTTGCGTCCATGATAGATAAACATGATGTTTTCGCCAATTCCCATCACCGAGTTCATGTCGTGTGTGTTGATGATAGTCGTGATATTGAATTCTTTAGTGATGCCCGAAAGCAGTTCATCAATAACCAATGACGTCTTAGGATCAAGCCCCGAGTTCGGCTCATCACAGAAAAGATACTTCGGATTGAGTACGATGGCCCGCGCTATGGCTCACACGTTTCTGCATACCTCCTGATATTTCATCAGGAAACTTCGCTGGGCATCTATCAAATTCACGCGGTCCAAGCATTCGTGCACGCTTCACGCGCTCCGATAGTTCATTGTTGAGAACATATCCAGGGGGAACATCACGTTCTCCAATACTGAGAGAGAGTCGAAAAAGCGCTGCACTTTGGAAAGATGATACCCATTTCCGCCGCATCAACACTTTCTCTTTCTTTCGACATTGTGACGAAGTTGCGGTTGTCATAGAGCACTTCTCCACTCGTGGTTCAAGCAGTCCGACGAGGTTCTTGATGAGAACCGTCTTTCCACTACCGCTCTGTCCGATAATAAGATTGGTCTTCCCGTCTTTCAAAAACGGCATTGATATCCTTCAATACTTCTTTGTCTCCGAACGATTTATATAGGTGCTTAACTTCTATCATGACAGTAACTGGGTTAGGAATACATCTGAGAACAAAATCAAAACGCTGCTGGAAACCACGGCATCCGTACTTGCCTTGCCCACTTCAACAGAGCCTCCTTCGACCGTATAGCCGAAGAATGACGACACACTGGCAATGACAAAGGCAAAGAACATGCTTAATGATACTCATCCAGATAAACCATGCGTTGAAAGAATGCTGTATGCCGAGGGTCAAATCATCGGGAGAGAGCATGTGTCCGATAAGCTGTGCTGTAGGCTCCAAAGATCTCCAAGGCCGAACTGAATACAACCAAAGAACGGCATCATCGTTACCAACCCCAATATCTTAGGCAAAATCAGATAGTTCGCAGAGTTCACTCCCATGATATCGAGGGCGTCAATCTGCTGCGTTACGCGCATTGTTCCCAATTCTGAAGCGATGTTCGACCCCACTTTTCCTGCCAAAATCAAACACATGATACTGCTCGAGAACTCCAACAGCATAATCTCACGCGTTGTATATCCCGACACCCAGCGAGGCATCCAGGGGCTTTGAATGTTGACTTTCATCTGGATGCAGATCACTGCACCAATGAAAAACGAAATCAAAAGCACAATACCGATGGAGTCGACACGAGTTGTGACATCTCCTTGACATAGCGTTTGAAAAACATTCTCATTCTTTCGGCACGGCAATCGACCGTCCCATCAGCAGCAGATAGCTCCCGAAAGTGGTGAGGTATTTATAGAACAGCTTTTGAAAATAAACATGATGATTATCCTTATTCTTATTTGTTGCAAAAGTAACCAAATTCCTCTGAAAAACTGCTATAAACCTTTATAGTTTTTGATTTTTATTTTGTTATCCTCTTGATTTCAACCAACTTTGCATCAAAAATGAAAGAAAATATGGACGAAACACATCTGACAACGCTCCGAACAGAAGGCCTGTGAAGCGCTATGGCAAACGAACGGTGGCCAATGGGGTAAGCATCAACGTCAAACAAGGTGAGATTGTAGGGACTTCTCGGGCCTAATGGTGCGGGCAAAACCACGTCTTTCTATATGACAACGGGTAACGTTGTACCCAACGAAGGCCATGTTTATCTCGACGATGAAGAGATTACCAACCACCCCGTTTACAAGCGGGCGCGGGCTGGTATAGGTTATCTTCCCGCAGGAAGCCAGCGTGTTTCAGCAAGCTGAGTGTTGAGGATAACATCATGGCAGTGCTTGAAATGACGAAGCTTTCGCATGCTCAACAGCTCGAGAAATGGAGAGTCTCATCAGTGAGTTCCGTCTGAACAAGGTGCGAAAGAACAAGGGCGACCAGCTCGGGGAGGCGAACGCCGCCGTACGGAGATAGCACGTTGCCTGGCCATCGACCCCAAATTCATCATGCTCGACGAGCCTTTTGCGGGCGTAGACCCTATTGCTGTGGAGGATATTCAGCACATGTGTGGCGCGTGAAATATCGTAACATCGCATTCTCGCTACCGACCACAACGTGCAGGAAACGCTATCCATCACTGATCGCGCTTATCTCTTGTTCGAAGGTCGCATTCTTTTCATGGTTCTCCGAGGAATTGGCAGCCAATCCGTAGTACGCAAGAATTATCTGAGCGAGAACTTCGTCTACAGAAAGTCTCAAACCCAATGAAGAAGACGAGGCTTGACGAGAGTAGAAAGAGTAGAGGAGGAAACAAAACAAAATGGGAAAGGCTGAACCCTATGAAAGGAAATTCAGCATTGCTCGTGGGTAATCCCATGTGTATACATAGGCTTATGCAGCTGGTTCGTAGAATTATGTTTCACTAATACATGATATTATGGATCATAAAGTATCAATGGATAGTTTATTTGTTAGGGATGGTTTGTTTTTCAGTTGTTTCCAGCTTATCGGGCTTACTTCTACGTCTGAAGAGTTTCTATTATGTTTCTTTTTATTGTGGGAATAATCGTGATTGCTATATGTTCTTTTTAACTTTGGTATAGCGAATGGAAAGTCTGCCGGCTGGCTGATGTTTCTATTGCTATATGATAGTTAATGTTGTCGTTGTCATTAGCTACGTTTATCTATTGTTAGGGACAGAGTTGGCATACTAGGGTCTTTGGCCCTCATGCTGTTTAATTTCTTTTCTGTTTTTAACACTTCAGAACGCAGCCAAATAGAAATAAAAATGCGTTTTCAGCGCTTGTGCAAAAGCCATTTTATGACTTCAATGCTTTTCGTTTCGTCTCTTTGGCATGTAACTCCTATCATGTTACGTTGCTATTTGACTCAAACCATGCTGTGATTTAAGTCAGAATGCGTTGTAATCTGACGCAAGTTACACTGCTTTTCAATGGCATTTCATTGCTTGTTTTGCTGCTTCTTTTTGTAACTTGTTGATTGTCATTGCATTGCAAACTCATGAATTTTGGGCTTGCATTTGGCTTGGAGTTTGTCTTTGTTTCAAATTCTTCAGGCATTTCATTGCTGTTGTAAATATTCATGATTAAAATTAACATATTTCCTTTTCTTAAGTGGAAACAAGGTGAAATTTCTTTTCTGTATTTAATTTTATATCAAAAATGTTTGTAGGATATGTTATTTCTTTCTATATTTGCAGCCTTAATGTATAAAGGTGATATGATGAAAAAGACTATTATTTACTGTGCAGCAGTGATGATTGCTTGTATTTGCACTTCGCTCAAGGCGATAGAAATCTAGAAAGATCTCAGCGTGAAAAAGAAGTATTGCAGCTTAACACAGCTGACTCCAGTTAGATTTTTGAAAAGGAAAAAGATGAAGTATAATTCTATGACAGAAGAAGCTGCATCTATCAATGCTGAGGCAATGCTGCTACGACAGATTTCTTAGCACTTTCTAACGCTTCAACACCGTGAAAGACGCTAAGTCAACGATGAAGAAAGCTTGAGAAAGTGAAGAAAATCACAAGAAAATTGCAAAGCAGTCAGAAGAAACTGACAACTGCAGAAGAAGATTAACAAGACATGAGCAAAGATTGACAAGCCCAGTGTAGCTGTTAAGATTGTGGAAAATTAATGTCTTGAAAGACAATGTGTCATAACATCATTGATGACGTTGAAACACTAGAGACGACAGCAGAAAAAGTGTTGTCGTCTCTATTTTTGTATTTTAATGTCACAGCATCGAGTTTCTGCGTAAATGGAATAGGACGTAGAAATATTGCAGGTCTGAGCAGACTTTTTGGTGAGTTTGAGCGTCAAATGCTATAGAAATATCAATCGTATGAAAAAGAAACTCCTCGCAACGGGCCTTCTGTGGCTCTTTATCAGTGCTTTCTGCAACGCCGACAGTCGCTGGAAAGCAGTCAATGGACAGCAGCACACCTGCCCTTTCGTTAATGTTGTTGTGTTGAAATCCAACTGATTCGACCTTGTGCAGGGTGCTGTTACCGATGAAATGGGGTTTGCACATTGAGGTCCCCAAGAACAATCTTATCTGTTGAAGCTGACTCTGGTGGAATATGCCCGCTTTTCAAGCAGGTTAACGGCGATGATGCGGGCACGTTGACGCTGACAGAGCAGGTAAGCATGCTTTGAAAGAAGTCGTGGGTGAAGGCTAATCGGCTGCAGTTTGCCTCGTTGCGGGTGGCCTTTCGTCGACATTGCCAACACGCTTTTGGCACAGGTGGGGAACGGCTACGACGCACTTTCGCCAGCTGCCCCGTTGATGTAGGGCAATGACGGCAGCGTGAACGTGTTTTCAAAAGGCACGCCGGAAATCTATATCAACAGCAAAAAGGTGCAGAACAAAAGTGAACTTGAGCAGCTGAAGTCAACAGATATCAAGGCGGTTGAGGTCATCACGAGTCCCGTGCACGTTATGATGCGACCGTGAAAAGCGTCATTCGCATCAAAACCAGACGCTCGCAAGGCGATGGTTTGAGTCTTCCGTGACTGACAATAACATCAAATATAACGACCTATGTGATCAGGCTTTCCAAGAAGACTATCTCAAGTATCGTCACGGTGGTTGTGAGACCTTTATGGATGCTTATGTGTTTTCTTCGGTCTATGCACAAGACCCATATATCCGCGAAGAAATCAATGGAACAGACCATATTTTGTGAACAGCACATACGAAATATGAACGTTCGCAACGGGACTTTACGGCAAATGGGGGAGCCAGTTACGACTTTGACAGCGACAATTCTATGGTGTCAGCTACACGCTTTCACGCGAATTTATGACAAAGGGGCTATTCGCATCGAGGCTGCACGCAAGACGTCACGAAAGAACGGCAATCCGATAGGGTCATATCGACCAAGACTATACATCTCATGCGCTCGGTGAGCCTAATCGTCGAAGCCAACGCTCTATTATTCTGGGGAAACTTGGTAACATGAAAGTGAGACCTCAACTTGACGGCGTTGTGGAATAAGAACAGATGTTGGAAGCAGCAGAGCGAAAGAAGTTAGTTCACAGCTACATAAAGCCAGACGTTACGACGCATAATCTGCGGGAGAATCATCTTTGGGCAGGCAAACTCATCTCTCTTACCCTCTATGGAAAGGTACATCAATGTGGGAGACAGAGCTCACGAGCACTTATTCGCATGGCGAATACAGCAATGATGGTGGGCGTGGTTATGCTACGTTTGACTGAGGTGAAAGAGCGAAACTGCGGCGGACGACATCAGTTTGCGTTTGGTAACTTTCTTTCAGCCAATGCCGGCTTGCGCTATGAGCACGTAAAGTCTGATTATTATGTAAATCGAGGTACTCAAGCAGGGTCCCAGCAGACGCTATGCCGATTGGTTTTCGCTATCTTTGGCCTGGCAGAAAGGCGAAATGGGGACTTCAAAGGCGGTTATGTCTGTAAGACGAGACGTCCGAGTTATAACTGGCTTCGTAATGAAGTCGCGTATGATAACCGCTATCTCTATGAGGGAGGAAACCTTTTTCGCGTCCTGAAAGAGTGCAGAGCGGGAGCCTTTGCTAGGTACTTATTCGTGGCTGAGTGCCGAGATTGGCTATGAATATACCAAGGATGCGATGCTCTGGACAGCTACACTTTACAACGGACGAGGATATAGGATCTAGTCGTAATCCAATTTTCGATAGCTATCAATATCTTTATGCTTGCTCACCGCTTCGCCCAAATTTGCTGGTATCAGCCCTCAGTATGAGTTGAACTTTTGGCCGCTCAGCATTTTGAAAGCAAAGACTATGCATTGGAGAGAAACATGAATAAAGCCGACGGTCTTCTTTCTCCTTCGCAATCGTTTTTGCATTGCCTCATGACTTCACGGTCATGGAATTTGCGTCCATAACTTTAGTGATTATTATGGCGTTAACTTAGTGAAAACTGAACATCAACCTTTAGTTTGCAACTGATAAAAGCAGTTCTGTCATAGGGCGATGGACCATCAACCTGTCATGTCAACGACTTGTTGAAGACCAATGTCTCAAATACATACACCTACGGAAACCACATCAATCTAGTAAGTCAGGCTATGAATATTCGCGTCGTGAGCTCACCGTGACCTATAACTTCAATGCTTTTCGCAGAGCAAGTATAAGGGAAAAGGGAGCTGAGAAAAGGGAGAGAGGCCGATCTGTAGCCTCTCGCAGTCTCCTCCAAAGAGCAGATTGGCATATGCTGATAAACGTGGTGCAGTTTGTGCTGCGTGAGAACTGATGTTGCTTTGTTGTTTCGCTTTTTCTGTTTGTAATAGCTCAAAGCAGTCCATCTTGATGGTTAAAAACAAATTTTTCTTATATATTAGGTATATCACTAATTATCTGTACTCTTGCGTCCCGAAAAATTACAGAAAACAACAATCATAATATAAACAAAAACATCAGAGATGAACATTTCATTTGAAAACCCTGACAAGGTGAATGGTCTGCTGACTATCACCGTTGAAGAGGCTGATTATCAGGCAAGTGTCGAGAAGACATTGAAAGATTATCGCAAGAAAGCTAACTACGCAGCTTCCGTCCGGGTATGGTTCCAATGGGACTGATTAAGAAACAGTTTGCGTCATCAGCCAAAATGGATGCTATCAACAAGCCATTGGCGAGCAGATCTACACGTATATGCAGGACAATAAAAATCCAGATGTTGGGCGAACCTCTGCCTTCAGAGAAACGCAGGAAGCACAGGATTTGGAGAAGCCGACGCCTTATACTTTCGCTCTTTGACATCGCTGTTGCTCCTGAATTCAAAGATTGAATTGAATGGTCACAACAAGATAGATCACTATACAATCACCGTAGATGATGCGCCCATTGACCGCCAGGTGGATATGTTTGCATCACTGCAGCGGCAGCTATGAAAAAGGCAGAAAGCTACGAAGATAACGACATGTTGAAGGGGTGACTTGCGCGAACTCGATGAGCAGGGCAATACAAAGGAAGGCGGAGTTACCGTTGAGGCAGCTACCATTATGCCCTAACTATATCAAGAATGAAGCACAAAAAGCACTCTTTCAATGGTGCAAAATTAGGTGATATTATTACCATTAACCCAAGCGAAGCATATGAGAGTGAGGCTGAAATCGCATCACTTTTGAAGGTAGAACGCGACCGCGTGAAGGACTTCATGGGTAACTTCAGCTATCAGATTACCGATATTCCAGCGCTATAAGAAGCATCCGGGTAGACCAGGAACTCTTTGATCAGATGTTTGGAAAAAGACACAGTTAAGGGATGAAAAAGCATTCCGCGAGAAGATTGCGGAGGGTCTGAAAGCGCAGCTTGCTGTTGATGCTGACTATAAGTTTATCCTTGATGTGCGTGCTTACTGCGAGAAGAAAGTGGGAAAACTTCAGTTCCCTGATGCTCTGTTGAAGCGCATCATGCTGAACAACAACAAGGATAAAGGCGAGGAGTTCGTTGAGAAGAACTACGAGCAGAGCGTCAAAAGAACTACTTGGCACTTGATAAAAAGAGCAGCTTGTTGCAGCTAATCAGATTAAAGTTGATGATGCCGATGTGCTCCAATGCAGCTAAGGAAACCGCTCGTGTTCAATTCGCTCGGTATGGCATGAACAATGTTCCTGACTGAGTATGTTGAGAACTATGCCGGAAATACTTAGAAACGCGAGAATGTTGACGGTCTTGTTGACCGCGCTGTCGACATCAAGTTGACTGCTGCTTTTGAAGAAAGTTGTCAAGCTGAATGAAAAGGAAATCAGCCTCGATGACTTCAACAAGATGATGAGCGAGTAATCAATTTTTCGACTTCTTTATAAGAGGTTATCGACTTTTTATTATCTTTGTCTCATGTAGAGGCAAGCCAAGATGCTTTTTCTTTGGCATTATCTTTTGCAAAACCAGATAATAAATAAGGTGGATAACCTCCTTTATCTTAACTTAAAAGGAAACTATATGAATGATTTCAGAAAATATGCTACAAAGCATTTGGGTATTAATGGTATGATGCTTGATGATGTGATTAAATCACAGGCACTATCTTAATCATCACATCTTGGAAGAACGCCAGTTGACGTCACCCAAATGGATGCTTTTTCTCGCGTTTGATGATGGATCGTATCATCTTCCTCGGCACAGAGATCGATGACTACACGGCAAATACGCTGCAGGCGCAGTTGCTTTACCCGATTCTGTAGACAGTGGAAAGGATATTTCTATTTACATCAACAGTCCCGTGGTAGCGTGACAGCAGGTCTCGGCATTTATGACACAATGCAGTTCATCAGCAGTGACGTGGCAACCATATGTGCGGTATGGCTGCATCTATGGCTGCCGTGCTGCTCGTTTCAGGCCAGGAGGGAAAGCGTTCGGCATTGACTCACAGCCGTGTTATGATACATCAGCCCTTAGGTGGTGTTCAAGGACAGGCTTCCGACATAGAGATTGAGGCCAAAGAAATCCAGAAATTCAAGAAAGAACTCTATACGATTATCTCCGAACACTCGCATACTCCATTTGAAAAAGTATGGCAGGATAGTGACCGTAACTATTGGATGACGGCGCAGGAAGCTAAGGATTATGGTATGATTGACGAGGTTTTGGTGCGTAGAAGTAAGCTATGACAAAGAAAACATGTAGTTTTTGTGGCAGAAGTGAAAGTGAAGTACGACTGCTTATCACTGGACTGAATGGCTATATATCTGTGAGGATTGCGCTAAACAAGCCTATGACATTGTGCGCAGTGCAGGCGTTGTCGGTGCCAAGGATGCAGCAGAAGACAAGGAAGAACCTTTCAAATTGAAGAAAGTTCCAAAGCCAAAGGAGATCAAAAAGTACCTTGATGAATATATCATTGGGCAGGATGAGGCCAAGCGTTTTTCCTTTCTGTTTCGGTGTATAATCATTATAAGCGCCTGCAACAGCCTGCAGATGATGGTGGAGTTGAAATTGAAAAGAGCAATATCATCATGGTAGGGTAGCACGGGAACCGGTAAGACTTTGCTGGCCCGCACTATTGCCAAGCTGCTTGATGTGCCTTTCACGATTGTCGATGCTACGGTATTTACCGAGGCAGGATATGTGGAGAGACGTTGAAAGCATTTTGAGTCGTCTGCTCAAGTGGCCGATTACAATGTTGCTGCAGCAGAACGAGGCATCGTTTTCATTGACGAGATAGACAAGATTGCCCGTAAGAGCGACAATCCTTCTATCACTCGAGATGTCAGTGAGAGGGAGTTCAACAAGGATTACTGAAGCTTTTTGGAAGGAACTATGGTCAATGTGCCGCCTAAGGGAGGGCGTAAGCATCCGGATCAAGACTATATTCATGTCAACACCAAGAACATATTGTTCATTTGTGGCGGTGCTTTTGATGGCATAGAACGCAAGATAGCCCAGCGAATGAATACCCATGTAGTGGGTTATAACTCTGTCACAGAACGTGGCAAAGATAGATAAAAACGACCTCATGAAATACGTTCAGCCGATGGATTTGAAGTCGTTTCGGACTGATTCCGAGATTATCGGTCGCCTGCCGGTACTCACTTATCTCAATCCTTTGAGACCGCGAAGCGCTCGACGTATTCTCGTTGAACCCAAGAATTCTATCATCAAGCAGTATGAAAAGCTGTTCGAAAATGGACGGCATCAAGTTGAGTTTCGAGGAAGATACACTGAATTTCATCGTCGACAAGGCTGTGGAATACAAATTAGGTGCCCGCGGTTTGCGTTCAATCGTTGAGTCAATCATGATGGATGCAATGTTTGAGATACCGTCAAAGCGCACGAAAGAATTTGTCGTTACACTCGACTATGCCAAGAACCAATTGAATAAATCCTATTTGCAGAAGCTCGACGAGACTGCATAGACTATCTTTCCGGGCGATGAATTGCATCGTCCGATACCCAATGGAAAAACCAAACTATCATTAACTGATAGGAAGAAGCGCTGCTAATGGTGACAAAGCGACACAAATCTTACAGCAACTGAAACATTATTTCGGCTTTGACAAGTTCAAAGGCGACCAAGCAGTATTATCCGCAATCTGTTGGAGGGCCATGATACCTTTGTTCTGATGCCAACCCGGAGGTGGAAAAGAGCTCTGCTATCAACTTCCTTCCTGATCATGGAGGGCACTGCAATCGTTATTCTCCGCTCATTGCATTGATGAAAACCGTTGACGTCGTAATGGACTCCAGTGAAAGAGGTTGGAGTGGCAAATTATCTGAATTCATCTCTCAACAAAGCAGCCATTCAACAGTGATGGACGATGTGCGAAGTGGGCGCACAGTTGCTTTATGTGGCTCCTGAATCACTCAATAAAGAAGAGAATGTGGAGTTCCTACAGTCATGTTAAGGTTTCATTCTATGCCATTGACGAGGCTCACTGCATACGAATGGGGACATGATTTCGTCCCGAGTATCGTAATATACGTCCAACAATCAATAAGATCGGCACTGCTCCGATCATTGCTTTGACTGCAACAGCCACGGACAAAGTGCGTTCCGACATCAAGAAGAGCCTTGGTATAACGGATGCCAAGGAGGTTCAAAAGCTCGTTCAACCGTGCTAATCTCTATTACGAAGTACGCCCGAAGACAAATGATGTAGATAAACAAATCATCAAGTTCATTCGTCAACATGAGGGGAAGAGCGGCATTATCTACTGTCTTTCGCGTAAGAAAGTAGAGGAACTGGCCGAGGTGTTGAAGGCCAATGAAATTAAAGCGGCGCCTTATCATGCCGGACTTGACAGTGCTACACGCTCGCAGACACAGGGACGACTTCCTTATGGAACGCATTGATGTCATTGTGGCAACGATTGCATTTGGTATGGGGATTGACAAGCCCGACGTGCGCTTTGTCATCCATTACGATATTCCCAAGAGTCTCGAAGGCATACTAAGAGACCGAAGAGCCGGACGTGATGGCGGAGAAGGCCTGTATTGCTTTCTATGCACAGAAAGACCTGAAGAAATTAGAGAAGTTCATGGAGGGAAAACCTGTAGCTGAGCAGGATATCGGACGTCAATTGTTGCAGGAAACGGCTGCTTATGCAGAGTCATCTGTATGCCGTCGCAAGATGTTGCTCATTATTTCGGTGAGGAATATCCGCATGATAACTGTCACAACTGTGACAACTGTCTGCATCCGAAAGAGAAGATTGAGGCGGGAAAAAGCTCTTGGTTATTGTGCTCAAGGCAATGACTTGCAGTGAAAGAAAACTCCCTGTCAAGAGTATGTCATTGACTTTCGTGAAAGGACGTGGAGACCGATGATATTCTTTCGCTAAACACGACCAGTTGGAGGACTTCGCGCAGGAGAAGATGAGGATCCCAAGCTTTGGAACCCTGTCATTCGGCGGCTTTATAGCCGGTTATCTGAAAAAAAGACGTTGAAAAACTATGGACTTTTAAAGGGTGACGGCAGCAGGAAGCGCTTTTATCAAGAACTCAACGGAGTTCATGATTGTACGCGATAACGAGTTCAGAGATGATGAGGAAGAAGAGGGAAATGAGGCAGTAGGCATGGCACTTGACCCCGAACTGTTCACTATGTTGAAGCAACTTCGCAGGCAGATGGCACAGAAACTCGGTGTTCCGGGATATGTAATCTTGCAGGATCCGTCGTTGGAACAGATGGCAACGATGTATCCGATAACCACCGAAGAGTTGCAACAGATACAGGGAGTCGGTGCAGGAAAGGCCAAACGTTACGGCAAAGAGTTCCTCGATTTGATTAAACAGTATTGCGAAGAAAACGGTATTGAGCGCCCCGAAGAACTGCGCGTGCGTACTGTTGCCAAGAAAAGTATCATCAAAGTGAAGATTATTCAGAGCATCGACAAGCAGCTTGCACTCGATGATATCGCTGAAACGCTTGGACTTTCTTTCGATGAGTTGCTCGACGAAGTGGAGGCCATTGTCTACAGTGGAACAAAACTTAACATCAATTACTTTATTGAAGAAGTCATTGATGACGACCATGTGGACGATATTTATGACTATTTCAGTGAGAGCGAAACCGACAGTTTAGAGGCTGCAATCAATGAACTGGCGATGAATACAGCGAAGATGAAATCCGTTTGGTAAGGATTAAGTTTCTTTCGAGAATGGCAAATTAGACGCTTTTCTTTAGTTGTCATATTCCTTTACAATTGCCTTTTGCATAGCTCGCGTATTTGAAACGGATGTCTTTCTCATTGCAAATACGCGCCGTATTTTGACAGTTTGCAATACGTTGTCAATCAAACAGTTATGAAATATGAGGTGAGAGATAAAATCACGCTGAAAAACATTGTATTTTGTATTGAAAAAGCAGTGTAATCTCTGGCATTTTATCTCGTAGTTTGGTGCAGAAAAGCGGTGTGTTCTAGCATCAAATTACGGCGCACAATGGTTCATATTGTACGCCGTAATGTTTGAAATCAAAAATAAAGCCTGTTTTCTTCATTTCCATTTCTATTTGGTCTCTTCTGGAAGTGTTAAAACAGGCAAACAATCTTTACAGAATGGGAGATTTGTTTAGCTTAGATTGGTGCGGGTTTCCAAATATGTATGAAGCCTGGATTAATCTCGTTCTGAGCTGTTTACGCAGGCTTGAAGCCGGCGAACCCTGTTTATAGCCCGCAAGTTTAAGTCTCCCTCCTTGGAGGGGCTGGGGAGGTCTGCACTTAAGTCTCCCTCCTTGGGAGGCTGGGGAGGTCCCTCAACTCAACTTTTCCTCCTTGAAAGGGGTGGGGAGGCTCCTACTTTATCATCTTTCTTCCTTCCCTACTGCCTGCATATTCAGTGGAATGAGGTGGTGATGACGCTCAGGAAGCGTCTTGAAGAGCGCCTTTTGCAAGCCTTCTGTGCTGACAATAGGGGCAGGCCTTGAGGAGTGCTCCCAGAATAATCATGTTGAAAACCTTGGCATTTTTCATCTCTGCGGCTTTTGTCCATGGCATCAATGCGATAGGCAGTGATGTCGTCACGTGGGAGGATTGATGATACCGAAGCCGTCGTAGATGAGCATTCCGCCGGGTTTTAGCTTGGGCATGAACTTATCCAATGACGGCTGATTAAGCACAATAGCCACGTCATACTTGCTCGAGAATGGGCGAAGAAATGCGTTCATCGCTGACGATGACGGTCACATTGGCTGTTCCTCCGCGCTGTTCCGGGCCGTAGGCAGGCATCCATGTGACCTCTTTTTCCCTCGAGCATACCCGAGTAGGGCAAGGATTTTTCCCATGGAAAGTACGCCTTGTCCGCCGAAACCTGCTATGATAATTTCTGTTTTTCATACGTCTCCTTGTTGATTAAAGTGAGGTAGTATCCTTGAAAACTCCTTTTGGATACTTCTCAAACATGTGCTCCTGCATCCACTCGTTGGCTTTTTGTGGTGTCATCTTCCAACCGCTGTTACAGGTTGAAACAACCTCAACAAGACTTGAACCAAGTCCTTTCATCGAAGCCTCGAAAGCCTTTCGAATGGCCTTCTTTGCCTTGTGAATAGCTGCAACTGTCTCTACACTCTGTCGCGTAACATAACATGTGCCCTCAAAATGACTGGCTAATTCAGTGAGATTGAGTGGGTAACCATGGAGTTGCGGCTCGCGACCATACGGGCAGGGTTGCTGTCTTCTGACCGAGCAAAGTGGTAGGAGCCATCTGGCCACCTGTCATGCCATAGATAGCATTGTTAATGAAAATGATTGTGATGTTCTCACCACGGTTCAGCGAATGGATGGCTTCTGCTGTTCCGATACATGCCAAGTCGCCATCGCCCTGATAGGTGAATACGAGACGGTCGGGCCATAAACGCTTGATGCCTGTAGCCAAGGCAGGGGCCCGACCGTGTGGAGCTTCCTGCCAGTCAATGTCGATATAGCGGTAAGCAAACACTCCACAACCTACGGGACTGACGCCGATGGCTTTGTCTTCCATGCCCATTTCGGCAATGACTTCAGCCACAAGCTTATGTACAACACCGTGAGAACAGCCCGCACAATAGTGCATGGCTGTGTCGTTCATGAGTCTTGGTTTCTCGTAAACTAAGTTTTCAGGTGATATGATGTCTTTATTCATTATCGATAAGTTTAGTCTTTAGAGCGTTTACTATCTCTTTTCGGGATCTGGGGCACAATACCGCCTAATCGACCGAAATATGCCACGGGAATGGTGCTTCCTACAGCCAGTTTGACGTCTTGAATCATTTGACCTGCGTTGATTTCTGCCACGAGTATCCCTTTCTTTCCTGCTGCAGTCTTGCGCAATTCCTTTTCTCAGGGAAAGGGCCAAAGTGTAATCGGGCGGAAGAGTCCGAGCTTGATATCATGCTCCCGGGCAATCTCCATGCTCTTCTCTGCAATGCGGGCTGCACTGCCGAAAGCTACGACAATATAGTCAGCATCATCGCATTTCGACTGCTCACAACGTGTTTCATTGTCTTTAATTTGCTGATATTTCTCTCTGCAGATGCAAGTTTTTTGTTCCATCACTTCAGGCATCAGTTCAAGCGAAGTGATGATGTTAGGAGTGCGATCTTTGCGTCCGGTAGAAGCCCTAAGGGCATTCACGCAGGATTTCGGCCTCTGTGCGGCGCGGTTTCATTGGTGGAAGTACCACTTTCTCCATCATCTGGCCGATGACTCCGTCGCTTAGAATCATTGCGGGATTACGGTATTTGAAAGCCAAAGTGAAAGCAAGATCAACGAAATCTGCCATTTCCTGCACTGAATTTGGTGCGAGAACGATGACGTTGTAGTCGCCGTTTCCACCACCACGTGGCTTGATTATAGTCGCTTTGACTGGGTTGGATGGTTCCCTAAGCCTGGACCGCCGCGCTGAACATTCACGATTACGCCTGGCAATTCAGCACCGGCCAGTAAGAAATACCCTCTTGCATCAATGCAATTCCAGGGCTTGAACTCGTGAGTACGCGCTTCCCCTGCACCAGCTCCGCCATATAGCATATTGATTGAAAGCCACTTCGCTCTCTGCCTGCAAGACAACCATGCCGGTCGTTTCCCATGGTTTGAGCTGTGCTAAGGTTTCAATGATTTCGCTTTGTGGAGTAATCGGGTAGCCGAAATAGCCGTCGGTGCCACATCTGATGGCTGCATGAGCGATGGCTTCGCTGTCCCTTCGCGAGTTTAACTTCTTTCTCTTCCATAGATTTGCTCTTGTTTAATCAAGTTTCTTTCGATAGACAGTAATGCATCCGTCGGGGCAAACGATAGCACAAGATGCACAACCTATGCAGTCATCCGGACGGACAGCTTCGGCAAACGGATATCCGCTTACGTTGACTTTTCTATCAGCCAAGGCGATAACGGCTTTCGGACAGGCCACAACACAAAGCGAACAGCCCTTACACCGGTCCTCGTTTACCACGATGGCACCAACTACTTTTTCCCATAATGTGATTGATATGTGTTTGTTGTCTATGGCAATCCTAAGGATTATACATATCCTTACAGTAGAAAGCATAAATGTCTTCAAGCATCTTCTTGGCTTCAACGGCAGGACTTTCAGGATTGAGTGCGATAGATTCCATATAGGCTTCCATGGCACGTTTGAAGTCACCCTGTCGGCGAAACTCATTGCCAAGTGTGTAAAATTCTTCGGATGTCATGTCATAAAATGTCTTTGCTTAAACAAAATTACGATGCACAAAGACTTTCAACAAACATTCGGAATAATTTTAAGCTATATTAAAATAGTTTTGCTTAAAAGTGCGCACACGCCCTAAAGAATGTGCAGAAAACTAAACATAATTATCCCAATCGTCAACAAGCTGCGTCATGGTGTCGTATAATACATTGGCACCTTCATCAAGAAGTGAGGCATCTGGCAGTGGCCCGCTATTGATAGCAACGGTGAAGATGCCTGCACTGACACCGGCACGAACACCGAGTGGTGCGTTCTCAACTACGATTCCTTCGTTTGGTTGCAGGTCTCCAGCCTTTCTGAGTCCCGTGAGATAGGATCGGGATAGGGCTTTCCATGTTTTTACGTCGTAGGCAGTTGTGATATGATCTTCATCAAGGTATTGTCCGAAGTCATGAAGCAGACGCTCAATAAGCGGTCGCTGACCACTGCCTGTAACCACATTCACCGTCATGCCTGAACGCTGAATTTTCTCCATAATACTGAAAAACGCCGTCGAAGATTGGGGCTTCCGGCATGGCATGGAATAGGCGGGTTTTCTCGTCATACATGCGTTGTGCTTCCTCAAGACTGATGTTCTTTGCCCTGTTGTTGCTTGACAAACAGACGGATGGTATCAATACCTCGTGCGCCTTCTGTGGCGTAAGCATCAGCTGTTGTCATGTGAATACCAAACTTCTTCATGCTTTCCTGCCAGGGCAATAGCATGGAGAGGCATACTGTCATAGAGTACACGTCCATATCAAAAAGCACAGCTTTGGGACTGAAGTGCCCAAAGCCGTGTTCTTTCATGTATTGTTTTATCTCGTTTTTCATTTATAAACGTTCGCGGATAGCCTTGCTTTCAGCTTCATAGCCAGGCTTATTGAGCAGTGCAAACATGTTCTTCTTATAGGCTTCTACACCCGGTTGATTGAATGGGTTCACCTGAAGTAGGTTGCCACTGATGCCACATGCAATCTCAAAGAAACAGATAAGCTGACCGATGTAGTAGGCATTTAAGCGTGGAATACTAATGCGAATGTTAGGTACTCCGCCGTCAACATGAGCCAAACGAGTGCCGAGTTCAGCCATCTTATTCACGTCGTCAACGCGCTTTCCCTCAAGGAAGTTGAGCCCATCAAGGTTTTCTTCATCGTGTGGGAAGAGCAGTTTATGCTCTGGTTCCTCTACACTGATCACGGTTTCGAAGATAGAACGCTCGCCTTGTTGTATCCACTGTCCCATTGAATGCAGGTCGTTGTGAAGTCACATGCTGCCGGGAAGATGCCTTTATTGTCTTTTCCTTCACTCTCACCATAAAGCTGTTTCCACCATTCTGCAAAGAAATGAAGCTTCGGTTGGAAGTTAACGACAATCTCAATCTTCTTTCCTGCCTCGCTGTAAAGACCGTTGCGAACAGCTGCATACTGTGCAGCGGGGTTCTTTTCAAACGGTACATTCTTGCCGCATGCACGTTCCATTTCCTGTGCACCACTAACGAGTTCTTTCACATCGAAGCCTGCACAAGCGATTGGAAGCAGGCCAACAGGAGTGAGAACAGAGAAGCGTCCGCCGATATTATCAGGGATAATGAAACTCTTGTAGCCTTCTTTGTCGGCGCAAGTACGGGCTGCTCCTTTTTAGCATCAGTCACTGCAACGATTACATCCTTAGCTTCTGCCTTGCCACGTTGTGCTTCACACTGTTTCTTCAGCAGGCGGAAGGTGAGTGCGGTCTCTGTAGTTGTGCCGGATTTACTGATGTTAATGACACCGAATTTCTGTTCTTAAGATATTCTGTGAGTTCAAAAGATAGTCTTCACCGATATTATTGCCTGCAAAGAGAATGGTTGAGTTCTTCTTGTCGACTACTAACAAGCGAAACTGTTGCTGAGTGCCCTCAATAACAGCACGTGCACCAAGATAGGAACCACCAATACCCGCAACGACAATAACTTCGCACTTGTCACGCAAAGTGTTGGCCGTTGCCTGGATTTCATCAAGGAATTCAGACGTGATACTGACGGCAAGTGGAGCCAACCAGGAAATCGTTACCCGGACAAGTACCGTTTTCAAGAGCTTCTTGAGCGGCCTTGACCTGACTTTTCGTAAGCTTCAACAGCTCCGGGCTTTAGGGAACTGTGCAGCTTTTGTAATGTCTAAACTGATATTTTTCATTGTTTTTGTTATTATCCTGACCTTATAGATTGTACAAGATCATTGACTATCTAAAATTATCTGTTAATGTTTGGATGACTTTCTGTGGCGTATTATGCTCGTATAAGATGCTGTAGACGGCATCAAGTATAGGCATATTCACACCAACATGACCATTGATTTCCTTCATGCACTTTGTTCCGAAGTAGCCTTCTGCAATCATTTCCATTTCAATCTGTGCACTTTTCACCGAATATCCTTTGCCAATCATCATGCCGAATGTACGGTTACGGCTGAAATTACTATAGCCGGTAACAAGCAAGTCGCCTAAATAGACACTGTCGCTGATATTGCGTTGTGCAGGATAAACCGCTGTAAGAAAGCGGTTCATCTCCTGAATGGCGTTGGAAAGGAATACAGCTTGGAAGTTATCTCCACTCAAGGCCGTGGCAAATGCCTGCTGCAATGGCATAAACATTCTTTAATACGCCTGCATATTCAATGCCAACGATGTCCATTGAAGTCTCTGTCTTGATGAATTCGGTAGAGATGACATTGGCAAAAGCCTGAGCTTTTTCCATATCGGCACAGCCAATGGTCAGATAGGAGAGGCGTTCAAGTGCCACTTCCTCGGCATGTGAAGGGCCACTTACACACGCAATGTTCTCGTATGGAACATTCCACACCTGGTGAAAGTATTCAGATACCACAAAGGTTTTCATCGGGAACAATGCCTTTTATAGCACTGACAATGAACTTATTGTGCAATGGAACCGTGAGCTTCTGTAGGGTGGTTCTTCAGGTAAGGCGACGGAGTTACGAGCACAAGTGTGTCATATTCGCACACGATATGGTTGAGGTCGCTCGAAAACTCAATTTCGTTGATATCGAAATGTGCCGCTTGCAGGTAGGCCGGATTATGCCCCAATCGCTTGAACTTCGGCTATTCTGTCGTCACGACGCATATACCAACCGATGTGATGTTCATGCTTCACAACTAATTTGGCAAAGTGCCGTGGCTCACGAACCACCGCCAATAATGGCTATCTTTCCACAGTTATTCATTTGCTTGGTCTATCCAATTCTGAATTTGTTCAACGAAAGGTTTCTCGTAATTCAACTTGTATTTCTTGTTGATTTCACCGAGTTTCTGTTGCAATCCTGTGCTTTTCTCGTCCTTGATGTCGCTGATGAGGTTGAAACCGGCCTTGCGAAGCACGTGACCCAATCCTCTTCAACGCCTAATTCTGCCCATTCCTTGATGCTGCTTTGTGGCATCTTGGCTTCGGTTTCATCTGTGGGAAGAGCAAAACTTCTGAATGAACTCCTTGCCTGTCATCAACATACAGAGTCGGTCGATACCAATTCCAATACCGGATGTAGGAGCCATGCCGTATTGTAGGGCGCGCAAGAAAGTCTTGGTCGATAATCATTGCCTCGTCATCTCCCTTGTCAGCCAACTTCATCTGTTCCTTGAAGCGTTCTTCCTGATCGATAGGATCGTTCAACTCCGGAATAGGCATTGGCAGCTCTTTTGCTGTTCACCATAAGCTCAAAAACGTTCGGTCAAGCCTGGTTTTGAACGGTGCATCTTGGTCAACGGACTCATTTCTACAGGGTAATCTGTAATGAATGTCGGCTGAATAAAGGTGCCTTCGCAGAACTCTCCAAAGATTTCATCAATGAGTTTACCTTTACCAAAGGTCTCATCTATACCCTCCATCTTCAGGTCTACGGTAGCAATCGTGCGGATTTCATCTTCATTCTTCCCTGCAAGATCAAAGCCGGTCTTTTTCCTTAATGGCCTCAAGTATAGGCAAACGACGGTAAGGTGCTTTGAAAGAAACCGTGTTTTCACCATTCTTCACCTCTGTACTGCCGTTGTTGACAGCCTTACAAATGGTTTCAAGAAGCTGCTCGGTGAAACTCATCATCCAATTATAATCCTTGTATTGCACGTAGAGTTCCATGCGATAAACTCCGGATTGTGGAACTTGTCCATACCTTCGTTGCGGAAGTTCTTGCCGATTTCATATACACCTTCAAAGCCGCCGACGATTAATCTCTTCAGATATAGCTCGGTAGCAATACGCATATCATGTCAATGTTAAGGCGCATTGAAGTGCGTGATGAATGGGCGTGCACTCGCACCCTGCAATACTCTGCAGCGTTGGCGTCTCCACTTCGGTATATCCGTGATTCATCGAAGAAGTTACGCATGGTGCGTAAGATGGTAGCACGCTTGAGAAAAGTTTCCTTTACGCCGTCGTTGACAATCAAATCCACGTAGCGTTGACGGGCACGAAGCTCTGGATCATCAAACTTATCGTAGGCAACACCATCCTTATATTTAACGATTGGCAGCGGTTTCAGGCTCTTGCTGAGGAGTGTAATCTCCTTGGCATGTACACTGATCTCGCCTGTCTGGGTTCTGAAAACGAAGCCTTTTACGCCGATAATATCGCCGATATCGAGCAGTTTCTTAAACACTTTATTGTATAAGTCCTTATTCTCATCAGGACAAATATCGTCACGTGAGATGTAAACTTGTATGCGGCCTTTGCTATCCTGAAGTTCAGCGAAGCTGGCTTTACCCATGATTCGGCGGCTCATCATACGGCCGGCAATCACTACCTCGCGTTGTTTTTCGTCATCATTAAACTCATCCTTGATATCGGTTGATATGCGTTTGTAGGATATTCTGCTGCAGGATATGGGATTAATCCCATGTCACGCAGTTCCTGGAGACACTGTCTGCGAATGATCTCCCTGTTCACTAAGCTCTAAAAACGTTCATCTTTATGTTCGAATATATACATTACTTTGATTATGCAAAGTTAATAAATTATTCTGAATACCCACCTCTTTTTATTGTTTTTTATGGTTCAATCTGTATGATGTTTCAACCGTTTCTTCATAGTCTTCCGAATGAGATAAAGATTGGATTTTCAACAGATAAAAAGAATGAAAACAGTATTAATTCTTCTTTCATGTCACAAACTTTAGTCTCTCATTCCTGCTCCCCATTTCCCTTTCTTCATTACATTAATTCCTCACTCCACACTTCTCATTCCACATTTTTATTATCTTTGCACGAATTCAAATGAACCGAGTGCTTGATAAACCTCGTAAAAAACAAGAAATGACAAAAGAAAAGAACCAAGTCAGTGTGCTGTTCATGCTTTTCAGCATACTTTTCTGCGTTTGTCTGATTACGGCAAACGTACTCGAAACAAAGCAGATATCCGTTGGAAAGATTAGTCTTACCAGGTGGATTAATCGTGTTCCCAGTGTCTTACATCATTAATGATTGCGTGTGTGAAGTGTGGGGTTATCAGAAAGCCCGACTGCTCATATGGGTCGGTTTCGCCATGAACTTCTTCTTTGTTGCCCTTGGTGCGCTTTGTGATGCTATTCCGGGAGCACCTTATTGGAATAATGAAGCGGGCTTTCATGCCATTTTCGGTCTTGCACCACGCATTGCAGCAGCTTCGTTTGTGGCCTTCCTTGTGGGCAGTTTTATCAATGCTTACGTGATGAGCAAGATGAAACTACTCGACAATGGACGCCATTTCTCGGCGCGTGCCATATTGAGTACGGTCTTCGGAGAGTCTGCCGACTCACTCATCTTCTTCCCTTTGGCCCTCGGAGGTGTAGTTCCTGCGCTGGAATTGCCTAAGCTGATGTTGTGGCAGGTGGTGCTCAAGACGGGGATGAAATTATCGTTTTGCCTTTGACGATACGCATTGTAGGTTATTTGAAGCGTCATGAAGGCGAGGATGTCTATGATAACGGCATCAGTTATAACGTGTTGAAAATATTTAATCTGTAAGTAATGGAAAGAAAAGATGAAGGCCTTCAGGCCTTGGGAGCCAAGACAAAAATACCATGGACTATGCTCCCGAAGTGTTGGAAACGTTCAACAACAAGCATCCGGAGAATGACTACTGGTCAGGTTCAATTGTCCTGAGTTCACTTCTCTGTGTCCTATCACCGGACAACCCGACTTTGCAGAGATCCGTATCAGTTATATTCCGGGCGAGAAAAATGGTTGAAAGCAAGAGTCTTAAACTCTATCTGTTCAGCTTCCGCAATCATGGTGACTTCCATGAAGACTGTGTCAACATCATCATGAAAGACCTAATCAAGCTCATGCAACCGAAATATATCGAGGTGATCGGCCTCTTCACGCCACGTGGAGGCATCAGCATTTACCCTTATGCCAACTATGGTGAAAGCCGGGTACAGAAGTGTGAAAAAGCTGGCTGAAGAAAAGCTGATGCAGGGACTCCCGCAATCGCTTTTAATGGCTTTATAGCTTGAGATTTTAGCAGAATTCAGTGCTTATGTGCACCCGATATGAATGAGGAAAGCAGCATGATGCAAGAGTATCATGTTGCTGTTGATACGAGAGGGGTCTTGTAACAGAGGTAACAGAAGGAAAAGCGAAAATAATCTCTTTGAAATGCAATTTGCTTGAGATGATTTTCGCTGTAGGCGTTGGTTTTTCCATCTGCGTCAAATCACCTTTGCTGCGACGCAGATGGCGTGCTGTTATGACGCAGAACACGCGCTCATTGACGCTGATTGCAAGCTGTTTTGACGTGAAATAGGGTGGAAAATAGCGTTTTTATTTCATAATTTGTTTTGGGAATTGCGTAGATGATTTCTGTCAACAGCTTTGCACAACTCAAAGAATACAGCGCTTATTTCGACCGAGAAAGCAGTTTTTCATTTTCATACGTTAGCCTTTATAAAGGCTTTTGTTTGATTTTCAAAGAGATAGGAGGGGGAGAAGAAAATCAATATGCCATTCTGATTGCTCGGAAAAATGCTAACTTTACAGCTTGTAATCAGTTGTTTATGGCATTTTCTGTTCTCATATCAGTATATCAGCTGAAAACCGCAATATCTTGAGCAGGCGCTTGAGCTTGTTGGAGCAGACTTGCTGCTCCACAGAAGTGGTTATCGTTGAAGACGGACCGCTGACCGACGAGCTTTTATGCGGTCATTGAGGCTTTTAAGACTCGATTTGCAGCAACGGTTAAGCGTTGTCCTGCCACGTAACGTTGACTCGGACCTGTTCTGAATCATGGATTAAAAGAATGTCATTATCCCAGTCAGGCACGCATGGATAGTGATGACATTTGCAAGCCCGCGCTTGAAAAGCAACTCGAGATCTTGAGGACGCGCATAAGGAAATAGATGTTGTGAGTTGGATTGATGAATTTCTGGGTACGAAAAGAAAATATTATTTTACGAGAAAGTCCCTGAAACACATCAGGAAATCCTGCATTTTGCGATACCGCAACCCCATGAATCATCCCACCGTGATGTTTCTCGGCAAGGTCATTGAGGCGGCTGACAGTTATCGGACTTCTACTCTTTGAAGATTACGACCTTTGGGTGCGGGCTTTTGCGGCATGGAGTCAGCTTCTACTAACATCTCAAAGAGCCTGCCGTGGTTCAGACTTTCTATGAAGCTTCCGTCGGCGCGTGGAGTTCACTATACAAAAGCCGAGCAGATTTCAAAAACGACTCTATCAATGTGGTTTTATCAGTCTGTCCGCTTTTCTTCAAAACGTTATTATCAGGCTTTACTGTCAGGCTTTTTACCCAACAGACTGCGTAAATTCCTATATTTTAAGGATGAAAAAATAACAAAGTTGTTCTTTTTGCGTTCTTAAATATAAGAAGAAACAGACCAAAACTACTCATGACAATATTAAGACAACGGTTATATACTTGATGGAATGAATGCATTTGAACGCGAAACCAAGCGTTTGATTGACGTGGTTCGTAGCCTCAGTTTGTATCGTCATTTTCTCCCCTGCTTTTTCGTTTTGCTATGTAGCCACCGCGGGAAGACGGTGGACCTCCATATTTTCAAACAGAGCGCATAGGGCGTTTTCGGTCGACCTTTCACGATTTACAAGTTCAGAAGTGATGACTGTCAATGCGGGAACATAATGGCCCGGCCCTTCCAATCATTCTCATGACAAGCGACTTACCAAAGATAGGAAAGTTCTTACGGCAGCGCCATTTGGAGGAACCTCCCCAGCTATGGAATGTGTGGTTACGGGCGACATGGCACTCGTAGGACCACGCCCTCGAGCGTCAATTCTATATCGATAAGATTATGAAAGAAACATCCGCGTTATCGCTGTTTATACTGCAAATCAGGCTCTGGAGTTACAAGCTATGCGCGCGACCCATATAACGGCCATACTGATAACATGTGGAGCATGCTTATGCGTCTTCAAATGGATTTATACTATTTGGAAGCACCGCAGTCGGTGGCTTGATTTGCGCATCCTTTCCCTTTCACTTTTTCTGCGCATATCTTTTTGGGGAAAAGTTCAGAAAGAAGGCCTTTGCTGTTTGAACTCTGCTTTCAGACTTCACATTGTGTCTTAGGAAAGGGCATTGTACGCAAGATACAAAGGAAAATAGACAGTCTCGGATTAAATCTTTTCTCAGCATCAATCTCAACGTTTTCGAACGCAAGCATCAACTTATTGTTTGGACGTAGCTGATTTCAAATCCTTCCTTCAAGCCATTCACCCATAGGGCCTACAATATTGATATATCCGATGTCGTCGTCAGCGTCGCGGTCTGACAGATAAGGTGAGTCGAGAAAGAGGCTGTTCTCACGATGTTCAAACTGAAATAGAGGTAGAATATCCTCCTTTTGCTCCTTCATTTTGAGCAAACGACCTTAGAAAAGCCCAGGTTCTTCCACTTTGTTTTCAAGTCTGATGTATGTTGGGTTGCGGCGTGTCTACGGCTATCAACTGCCGTGAGAAACCCATCGAGTTTGCCGTTGCTGGAGAACCCGATTTTCGAAATACTGTAAGCGGCAGAAAGGCTGCAAATGGGAATGCTATCTTTTCATTTTCTTGTGCGTTTGAAGTTTAGAACACCTGATTTAGTGATTGTGAACTGCAGACCGGTGTTGTGCCATACAGCTTTCACGGTCTAATCCAGGTCTTCACGCTCCAACGAAGCAAAATCGCGAACCTTTGGGGCATGTAAGCCAGCCTCAAGAAGCAGACTGAAGTTCTTCGTGGGTCGGAATAGAATTCACTAATAAGTGCCAAACCCTTTTTGATAGGTAGCCAAAAGACGATAATTCAGGCCTTCAGAAAGTCTACCAGCCCCTAGCTTGCGCATGACAGTCGAAACGATTGTTCTTTCTACTTCTATCGTTCCATCGGTGTTATAAAGCGGCGACATGTAGAGCGGATTGCCCATCACCATGCCCCAATGTTGCCAACCCGTGAAGAGATAATGATTGTAGTAGCTGTCCCGCCCGCATACATGTTCGTTGATATTGCCGTGGTCGTGGTAAACAGTGGCCTCCCTGATACTGTGCAGAGGTATTCGACAACCATTTTCCTTAGCCATGGTGTCTGTTTCAGTCGCAGTTCAGCCCCCAGCATCCAGTCTTTTGAGTCATAAAGCTGAGCATTTCGATTTCACGTGCCGATGCTTGTCGGCGCCCTTTCCCAGCCGTTTTATTGATATGTATCATCTCAGAGTTGTCTTCAGTATTGATCGGCACTAGAAACTCAAGCCCCATTTCGCGTTGTCATAGTTCAGACGAGCCCTACCCAACTGCCTACTTGGTTGCCCTCGGCATTGATGAAATTGTCGTCGGTTACATCTGTCCTGCCTGGGAAAAAGGCATTCCAGAACGAGCGAAGACTGTTGCTGCTCTTGGTTTCCTTCATTCGATTGCCGTCTCGGAGATATGATTTTCCACCGAATTGGCATGCTATTTCAAGACCTAATCCAACAGAAAAGGGAAGTTTCGTCAGATTTCAATCATCAGATAGCCTGCTTTGCTGTGATAGAATGTTCCTTCCGTATAGCGGTTTTGCTTTTTCCGTGAAGCTGTTGCCATGCATCATCCGTCGGTTTGCCAGAGGCGATATGCCCTTCAGTCGCAACCAACTCTTCGTGAAAGGCAAAATCCAGTATTCAGGCAGTGCAATGCGTACTTGGGGAATAGGTCTTGCGTTGATACCGAATGTCTGTGAACCCGACGAGCATAGTTATCTTTCAGCTCCATCGGCTGTTCTTTGCCCCGATTAGTCAGCACACCATGCAGCCATCGGGCTTCAACAAAGGCCTGTTGAACAACAAATTGGCTCGTGAAACCATTAGGAAGAGCCAAATCTATGCCGTATCCGATGCCCCAGCGACGTGCAGAATCGCGTTGTAAGGGGGCTGATAGCTGCTCGAGATAACCGTTTGTATGCTTGAGCGAACTTAATCCATAGCGATTGGCTGTCAACCAAAGTGGCGTTTTGCCTTAGACAGACTCTCTTGCCATGTCAGTTGGTAGCTAAGCTCTTGGGTAAGGTCGCGTTTCCCGACACTGTCTGTCTGATGATTGAGTGCAAGTAGCGGTGTCGAAGCCAACAGGAAAAGTCCCATTGTGACTGCTGTTCTTATGTTTTTTGTCATATATGGAAATCGTTTGAAATTCAAAATACAGTCCAAGCCCTTAATAGTTAGCACGCAGAAAGGCCGTCAGAGCATAGCCCGGAGCACGTTTACGGCGGCCTCAACTGTTGGAATCTGGCTGACGGTCAACAGTCTTCGTGTGCCCACTTGCTTGCTAGCGTCGCACTGCCGTGGATGGTTACCTACGTAGTTGATGACGGCAGAAAAGGTCTTGCTTTGATAATAAGCAGCGTCGGGATTAGCCACAAACTGCATGTTCATCTTGCCTCCGCCGGAGCATGTGATTTTCTCACAACCAAGGCGCTCGCCCAACCTGCGAAGCGGCACCACTTGCATCAGCCTCGAGTGCTTCATGCGAGGCACTTCGCCGAAGCGATCCACCAACCGTTGACGGTAAGTCTCAAAGGTCGTTGTCATTGTGATGTTGTCCAATTCGCGATAAAAGCAACATACGTTCGCTGCTTCCGGCATCGTAGTTGTCGGGGAAATACATTTCGAGATCGCCTCAATGGCACAGTCTTCAACGAATTCATCGCTCACTGATGTCCTTGCCTTTGTGCTATCTGTTCGGCATAGAGCCTCGCGGAACTCATCATTCTTAAGCCTGTAACGGCTTGGCTAAGTATCTTCTGATAGGTCTCATATCCTAAGTCTTCCATGAATCCACTCTGCTCTGCGCCGAGCAAATTCCTCGCACCTGCATGTCAAGATCCTGCATGGCAAGGTCGAAGCCACCGCCCAATTCAGAGAAATTCTCAAGAGCTTCGAGTCTGCGTCGGGCCTCGGGAGTAAGCGAAGTCTCAGGAGGTGCGAGCAACAGCAAAAGGCTTGCGGTTACTTCGCCCCACACGGCCTCGCATTTGGTGCAGATCGCTGAGCCCAAATCGGTGGGCATCGTTGATAATCATGGTGTTGGCATTGCTGATATCAATACCGTTTTCAACGATAGTCGTGTAGAGAGTAGCACGTCACAGTCATAGTTCATGAAGCCCATGAGTACTTTTTCAAGTTTGTCAGGTGGCATTTGTCCGTGGCCAATGGCTACCCGACAATCGGGCACATACTTATGGATGAGGTTGGCAATCTCCTGTAATCCGTTGATGCGGTCATGCACAAAATAGACCTGTCCGTTGCGACTCATCTCGGAAAATTAATGGCATCTGCAATCACTTCACGACTGAAAGTAGCCAGTTCTGTGTGTATAGGATAGCGGTTAGGTGGCGGAGTTCGGATGATACTCATATCGCGGGCACCCATTAAAGAGAACTGCAATGTGCGCGGAATAGGGGTTGCAGACATCGTCAGTGTATCGACATTGGTCTTCATCTTGCTGCAGTTTCTCTTTCGTAGAAACGCCGAATTTGTTCTTCATCAATGATGAGAAGTCCCAAGTCGTGCCATTTCACCGACTTACCGAGTAGGCTTATGTGCGCGATTAATATATCAATCTTGCCGTCTTCAAGGTCGATCAACACCTGTTTTGTCTGCTTCGCCGACCTTGCCCGTGAGAGATAATCCACCCGAACAGGCATACCTTTCAGGCGATTCTTAAAAGTTTGATAGTGCTGATAAGCCAAGACAGTGGTCGGAACGAGTACAGCGACCCGTTTACTATCGCATGCAGCCTTGAAAGCTGCACGCACTGCAACCTCTGTTTTTGCCGAAACCCACGTCGCCACAAACAAGCCGATCCATCGGTCTTTGACTCTCCATGTCGGCTTTTAACGTCTTGAGTTGCCTCTGCTCTTGGTCGGAGTATCCTCGTAAAGAAAACTTGCTTCAAGTTCATGTTGCAGGTAACTGTCACCACTGAAGGCATAACCTTTCTCATGACGGCGCTGCATAGAGCTTAATGAGGTCGCGGGCAATGTCCCCTAATGCGTTTCTTGGTTTTCTCTTTCAACCTATCCCACGCTCCCGTTCCAAGCGTACTGAGGCGTGGAGGCTCGCCCAGTATCTGCGCTCGACGGTACTTACATATTTGTAAAGTGAATGGATACTGACATCTACTTTGTCGTTATGTTGGTAGATGATGCGTATCATTTCCTGATAGCTGTTGCCTCGCAGGAACGCGCACAAGTCCGCCAAATTTGCCGATACCGAAGTCCACATGAACAATGAAGTCGCCTGGTTCCATCTCCTGAAGTTCCTTTCCATCGTAGAGCGCCATCTTGCCTCGCTCGGGCGCCGTCGCTTTTGAGATTGTACTCATGGTAGCGGTCAAACATCTGATGATCGGTAAAGAAACAAAGCTTCAGAGCATCGTCGGTGAAGCCTTCATGCAGTGTTCTGTTGACCGGTTCGAATGCGATTGACCGGCGCTTTCTGCGAGTCCATGTCGGCAAAGATGTCTTTTCAAACGCTGGGTTTGCTTGTCACTGTCGGCCAGAATATAAAGCTTGTAGCCCTTTTAGGATATAGTCTTCGAAAGTGTCAACCAATAGGTCGAAAGTTCTTATGGAACAGCGGTTGAGGCGTAATCTTGAATTTCAAGACATCATATTTCTTGGCTTTCTGCGTAGCCATTACCCCTGTTTTGCCGGCATTCATGCCAAATTCTATCCTGCGAAATGTTGCGGCATCTTCTGTAAACTGATAGGGCGTAATGAGCGATTTCTCCTTGTTGAGTTCGCTCATTATCTGCTTCTGCTCCATTTCTGTGGCCCCTTCAAGTCGCTCTGTGACGGCTTGTCTGGAGAAACCTTCAGCATATACGTGCTCAATGACATCGTGGATGTAGGCGAAGTCTTTTGCAACAAGCACGGTATCTGACGGCAGAAACTTCAGAAAAGAAATCTTTTTCGGTGGCTGACGTGGCCAATTTGGGGCACGATTTCTATATCGCTCTGCTTGTCTTTCGATAACTGGTCTTGCACTTCAAAGGTGCGGATCGTGTCGATTTCACGGCCGAAAAAGTCAATACGGTAGGGGTATTCACAACTAAACGAATAGACATCGAGGATGCTTCCACGCACGGCAAACTGCCCCGGTTCATATACATAATCAACCTCCTTGAAGCCATAATCGCGCAGCGTGTGGGCCACATCGGTGATGTCTATCTGCTGTTGTCCGGTCTTTAAGGACAGCCGACGTTCATCCAGATGCTTCTTGGAAATCACCAATTCGGCCAAAGCTTCGGGATAAGAAACGATGAACAATGCTTCATGGGCTTTGACATCGCGAGCCGAAACCTTTGCCAAGACCTCGGTTCTCAGTATTTCATTGGCGCTGTCTCGCTGCCCATACTTGACCGAACGCTTATAGCTTGACGGGAAGAACAACACGTTCTCCGTGCCCATTACCTGCGGTGGAGGTCGATAGAAATAGCTGGCTTTCATCGGCATCTTGAAGCACAAAGAGAAACGTTTGTACTGGTTTTCTCGGCCACAGATGCAAAACAACAGCGGCGTTGCTGAGGGCCTGCTGACCTTGTAAAAAGATGTTATCGCCTTTGCTTGTCCTGTAGTAATTTGAGCAACGCTCCTGTTTGGGGAGCCATTGCATAGAGCTAGTCTGATGTCTTTAATATCCAAACCTAAGCCTTGATTTTTAGGGTATTTACGAAACCAACCGTCAAGCCGAAGGCGCATCACTCCAAGAAAGCCTCGCCAAAAAATGCCGCCACTCTTGCTTGTTCCTCTCGACGATTGACGAAAACCACAGGAACCTCCTTGATTTTGAAGCCAATCTTTATGGGCAGTACTTCATTTCAATCTGGAAACCATAGCCTTTGAAGCGCACTTCGTCTCAAAGGAAGCGTTTCAAGAACGCGGCGTTTGTAGCACCAAAGCCTGCCGTGGTGTCGTGAACCTTAAAGCCTGTGACAATACGTACATATTTGGAAGCGAAGTAACTCATCAGTACACGGCCGATAGGCCAGTTCACAACGTTCACTCCACTGACATATCTTGAGCCAATGGCAACGTCGAAACCCTCGTCATGTGTAGCCGCATAGAGTCGCGGAAGGTCGTTAGGGTCGTGACCGAAATCGGCATCCATCTCGGTGATATAATCGTAGCCGTGAGCCAAAGCCCATTTGAAACCGGTGATATATGCCGTGCCAAGTCCTAATTTTCCCTTGCGCTCAATGATAAAAAGACGGTCACCGAACTCGCTTTCTATCAGTCGATGCACGATAGAAGCGGTGCCGTCAGGACTTCCATCATCAATAACGAGGATGTGAAAACACTTTTCCAAGCCGAAAACGGCACGTATAATCTTCTCGATATTCTCCTTCTCATTGTAAGCAGGGAATTATCACAATAGAATCACTTTCATGCATAGCGATGTTCGTTTTTATATCTTGCAAACTTACATAAAATAATTGAATTTTTATGCTTTCGAATTGGAAAAAGAATGCAAAGGATAGTTGCTGTGGCTTAAAAAGCCACAGAACGAGGGCTAATGTTGAATTGTTTTTAATTCATAATGCACAATTCATGATGCATAATTATAATGTGAATACCTCACCTACTTCCCTGCAAATGGGACTATCTCCCTCCTGGGAGGCAGAGGGAGGCTCTGCATAGTGCCTCTCCTTGGGAGGGCGCGGGGAGGTTACTGTTAGCTCTCCTCCTTGGGAGGGGTAGGGAGGTATATGCAAGTCAGCACTCCCCTCCTTGGGAGGGCAGGGAGAGGCTATGCAAGTTAGCACTCCCCTCCTTGGGAGGAGCTAGGGGGAGGTTATGCAAAGTAGCACCCTCCTTGGGAGGGGCAAGGGAGGTTACGCGTAGCGCTCTCCCTTGGGAGGGGTTGGGGTGTATCTATTAAATTCTTTTTACAAATGCTTTTCACAGGAAGGGGCGTGCTGAAAAACGAAAACGTTGCGGTCGAAAAATACGCGAGTTTTGAGCCTTGTTGATAAGTTATTGGTTGTCAAAGTGTTATACGAAATGAAATGGAGAAAAAGGCATTTTTCTCAGTCAGATTATTTTGCAATTAGCGTCAAAACAGCCTGTAACTTGCGTCATATTACCGTTTGTTCTGATGCAGAATGCACGGTGACTTGATGCAAATGGGAAGCTAATATGAGGCAAAAACGCATGTAAAGAAGCTAAGAATGAGAAGATAAAGAGACGAAAGCAGAATAAAACATGAATTTTTATCAGTTTCGATTTCTATTTGGTGTGCTCAGAATATGCCTTTTTAGCTAATTTTATTTACAAAATCAAGTCGCTTTTATGTAGGGATATAGCCCTGCATGACAGTAAAAGATACTTCACTTGTTTGTTCTCCTCTCCTTTGAGAGGCCGGGAGAGGTTGCCCTCCTATTGGTCTGGGTTCTCAACAAATCCTTTGATATTCCTTATCAAGTCCGTTCATGACAGCCTCATAGCTTCGTTCCATCTGGTTCTTGATATTCTCCGGGCCACGACCTATAGGCATGATAGGCTCGTGGATGGTGAGTTTCAAGAGTGCCAAAAGGCCCAATAGAAATCCTTTGTGCGTGGTTTTACGTCGAAACTTCCATTGATCGTCAGTGGAACCACAGGGCAGTTGAAGGTCGTCGGCAAGCATGAATGCACCGCGACGGAACACGCCCATGTGCCCCGTGAACGTGCGGGCGCCCTCGGGAAACTACTACGAGTGACATACCCTCTTGCAGGATGTGACGTGCTTCATCATAGGTGGCGCGGATTTTTGAAGGCCCACTTTTGTCTACAAAAATATGGTGGGCATATTGGCAGGCAATGCCAACGAGTGGATTTTTCGCAGTCCTTTCTTCATCATCCATTTGAAATTACGGCCTAAGAAACCATAGATGAGGAAGATGTCGAAGGCCTCTTTGATGGTTGGCCAAAGACATAAGACTGCCGGGGGCCAGATGTTCATGCCCTTCTACCTTGACCGGCAACAGCAAGAGGCGTATCCAGAGCCATGCCCAGCATTTACCGGGATAGTAACCCTGCAAAAAGTGTCCGTTGCCGACAAGACAGCTGATGACGGTTACCAACGACGTAATGATGCTGGCTAAAAAGCAGGATTGGAAGACAAATGAAGAGCTGGTAGAGTCGGTAAATATACTTCATGAGGTAATGATGCTTTATTTTTTTCGTTCGTAAAGTGATAACGGCTATTTCGGGTTCTACGCCAATGCGGATAGGTGCAAGGCCTCGATGCCGCATGTGACATAGAGAAAAATGTCCCGCTTTCTCAGCCAACCCATAGTCGTCGGGATAGCTGAACATCGTGGGACGAGCCGAAAAAGCGAGATTTGTCCACCGTGGGTGTGACCGCAAAGCGTCAGTTGTGCATGGCTTTTCGGCAGAATTCGGCTCTCCCATGATTTCGGATCATGTTGCAACAAGATGATGAAAGCCTTCTTTCCAATGCCCTTCAGTGTCTTTTTCTATATCTGAATTATCAGGAAACCGCTTGCCGTCTCCGCAGTCTCTTCACCTGCAATGACGAGTGAATCGCGGTGGTCACGACTGTAATATATAGCGTGTTCGTTGAGCAAGAGATGCCATCCCATGTCGCGTTCAGCCTTTTTAATGCCTTCCTCATAGCTTTCTTAGCCACACTGTCGCCATAGAAATACTTTCGCTGTAATCGTGGTTCCCAAGGACGCTGTACATGGGAATTCCTTGATGAGCAAGCTTCGAAAGCAACGCTTTCTGGGGCTGCACTCACTCGGTTGCGTGTTCTGCAAATCGCCGACAAAGCATATCATGTCGGGATGTTGGGCGGATTGTGTCGACATCTCGCTGAAGATAGCGTTCCATGCCATGGTTGAAACTCCCCACATGCGCATCACTGAAGAGCACAATCCGCATGCCATCGAAAGCTTTTTGGCAGGTCGTTGAAAGCAAGTTCATCGCGAGTGACACGCAATTGACGCGTGCCGAAAATGACTCCGTAAAGCATAGTGAGCATGCAAACCAGACCGAGCAACAGGCCGATAACATCCCAAAGCTTCTGTTTCGTGTGGCAGAACCGACGGCAGAGCAGGCCTAATGAAGAAACGATTGCATATACTGTTTTGGGTACAACGAGGATAGCTAATAAGATAAGAAAAGGCCTTAATCCAGTTGATATTGTCGGGAATGAACTTGCCGCAGAAGGTCAATGCGAGGCTGTGAGACCAACATGATGAAGCCCGGCAACCACCAAACGAGACGCCTTAAACGTGTGTAATGAGGGCGATGACGCAAGCAGTGACGCTCAATATAGAGGTCGCTCAATATGATCATCGGTATGAGGAGGAAGATAATTCTTGCTATCATATCTTTTTATGTGTTGCTTTATACGATTTGAAGGAACTTGTCTGCATTTCGTCAGGCATTGAAAGTCAGCGCTTCTCCGCGATAGGAAGCATCGAAACGGCCATTGTCATAGATGATGTGTCCATTGCAGATTGTAGTCACAACGCGGTTGCTGAAGACGTGACCTTCCAATGGACTCCATTTGCATTTGCTCTGAATGACATCGGTTGTAACCGTCCACGGGCTGTTTGGTCTAACGATAGTGAGGTCAGCTTTGTAGCCTTTGCGCAGGAAACCGCGGTCATTAATGCGGAAAAGACGGGCGGGATTGTGGCACATCAACTCGGCAACACGTTCGCGGGAAAGTATGCCTTTGTCGGCAAGTTCAAGCATGGAGACGAGTGAAAACTGCACCATTGGCATGCCCGAAGCTGCTTTCAAGCAGCCTCCCTGCTTGTCTTTGAGTTCGTGTGGAGCGTGGTCTGTGCCCACAGTTGTGATGCGTCCGTCGGTCAATGCACGGCGAAGCGCATCGCGGTCGGCCGTGGTTTTGACAGCTGGATTACATTTTAATGCGCGCACCGAGTGTGGCATAATCGGCATCCGAAAAATAGAGATGGGCAATCACAGCCTCTGCAGTGATGCGGTCGTTAAAGGCCGAAGAATGCTAACTCTCGGGCTGTTGTGAGGTGTGCGACATGGAGTCTTGTACCGTATTTCTTTTGCTAATTCTACAGCCAAAGCCGTACTCTCATAGCATGCTTCCTCACTTCTGATGAGTGGATGCAGTTTGATGTCGGGATCTTCCTGCAGCGTTTTTGGCCCGTGCCATGTTAGCAGTGATGATGCCGGTGTCCTCGCAATGCGTCATGAGTTGCCAGTCTTGGTCGGCACACACTTATATATACTCCAAACTCTCGCGCCTATCCACGAGCATATTACCCGTACTGGCCCCCATGAAGAGTTTTATTCCAGGGATATGTGTACGGTCAAGCGAGGCAAAAGAGTCAGTATTATTGTTGGTTGCGCCATAGAAGAAGCTGTAGTTCACGTGGCTGTTATGGCTGGCAATATTCATTTTCTCCTGCCAAGCCTCGGGAGTTGTGGTCTGAGGTGAGGTGTTGGGCATCTCCATATACGAAGTAATGCCACCGAAAGCGGCTGCACGACTCTCACTTTCGATATCGGCTTTGTGCGTCAGTCCTGGCTCACGAAAGTGTACATGGGCATCAATGATACCCGAAAAATGAAACATCCCGAGGCATCTACCGTCTGTTGGTAGATGCCTCGGGGTGCTTTTTCTGCCTCATATAGGGCAGCTATGTGGTCATCTTCAAGTACAATGTCGCCTCGGAAAGCACGTCCTTCGTTGATGATAGTACCACCCTGTATGATTGTTTCCATATCTCTGACTTTTTATTTCACTGCAGGTTCTGCCATCTGAGCAGGTGTAGGAGCAGATTGTATGGGTTGTCTTTTCGGGCTGTGGAGCCTCATTGCAAAGGCGCTTCCGGTTGTATATCGCGCATGCCATTCATTATCTGTTGGTTCTCTTGAGCCTTTTGATAGTAGTCCTTTACATAGGGATCATTCTTGAATTTGTCAGTAGCTTTGCTCATGATATCCTCAATCCAAGGAGTCAGTTCGGGGTATTGGAAACCGATGGTAACCATGAAGAAGATGCCGGGACCAAGCACATTGTCGAAGTTTCTCGGTAACAAATGAAGTCACAAGTTCGTCTTCTTTTTGCGAAAGAAGAGCTGCTTCCTTGTTGAGTTTTCGTGTTTACTACGTCCATGTTACGGCCGTTCATGATGGCTTGGTCATGTTGGTGTACGAGCTCGGACTCTTGATTTTTCAACTGATTATACTTGTTGAAAAACTGAAAGAGCTTATCATTGAGTGGGGTTCCACTGACGATTTGCTGCGTATTGTCTATCTTGATATTGATGTCTCCGCTCTCTACAACCAATGGAAGAACGTCTCTTCATCCATGAATATGTTGCCCATACGGACGGAATCTATCGTCCCTGAGAAATGAAACTGACCATGAACGACATCGCAAGAGTCAAGAGTTTTGAACTCATTGTTCTTGAGAATCTTCAGATAAAAGCATTCGACCGTCAAGGTTAGATACGTTAGATGTCCCCACGATGTTGTAAGAGTTCGCACATGATGTCAATGCCAAGAGAGCTACAATGGCGTAAAAGACCTTATTCATAAATTGGTTTTCTTATTCTAATAACAAAAGATAATAGGAAGTAATGAAGTGCGAAAGAAAAATTTATGCTATTTAATTTATCAAGCTTATCTTTTAGGTTTTTCGTAATCAACACTTCTTTTTATCCCACAAAAGATTTACGGTTGCTTTTCCTTTTTAAGTTCGTGATCGATGCGATGCATGGCATATACCTCGATAATTGCGGCAATAAGCAGCAAAAACTACCCATTTGTTATATACATAAGTGATGTAGTCTATCTGGTTACCAAATATCGGACGCAGGAAACCATAAGCGTTATCGACCATCAACAGACCGGCAAACACGAAGAGGAAATCCGCCAAATTGAGAATGTTTTTCAGGCGTTTGATAGTCAGACTACGGCCTTCATAGGTCTGCATCATCTGCATCAGAGCAAACAAAATGCAGCCCACAAGGGCAATCCAACATACAATCTGTGTGGCAAACATGAACACATAGCAGCCTACTCCCACCACCATGAGTGCGCCACCTGTCATGAAAAGAATGCTTTGTAGACTATTCAGTTGCTTCATTATTGGTTTCTATAGGGTTTTTATCATCGCTAAGTACGTAGATGTCTTCGTCATCTGCTTTCATGAAATAACGCTCGCGGGCAATCTTCTCAATAGCCTTGGGGTGGCGTTTGAGTTCATTCAGCTGGCGGGAATCAGCCTCGTACTGCTCTGTATACTTGTTGATTTCACTTTTAAGGTCGCTGATCTGCATTTCCAACTGAAAGCGTTTCGAAAGCTGTTCTCGTCAATCAAGCTCTACAATGAGCACGCTAATGACACACACTATAAGGTATTTATAGTGAGAAATGAGACTCAAGATAACATTCAAACGACCTGTCATAATTGATTTATTTGTTTGCAAAGATAATAATTTTTGCTATCTTTGCATCATCAATTCTCAAAAAATGGAAGAATATATTGTATCTGCCAGGAAATACCGTCCAATGACATTCGATGCTGTTGTGGGGCAACATGCGCTCACAACGACGCTGAAGAATGCTGTCAAAAGCGGGAAACTGGCTCATGCCTACTTGTTCTGTGGACCACGAGGTGTAGGAAAAACCACTTGTGCCCGTATCTTTGCAAAGGCTATAAACTGTGAACATCCGAGCGAAGATGGTGAAGCTTGCAATGCATGTGAAAGCTGTAAGGCATTCAATGAGCAGCGTTCTTACAACATATTCGAGCTTGATGCAGCCAGCAATAACTCTGTAGAGAACATCAAAGCGCTGATGGAACAGACCCGGATACCGCCTCAGGTAGGTCGTTACAAGGTGTTTATCATCGACGAGGTGCACATGCTGTCAACGGCTGCCTTCAATGCTTTTCTGAAGACATTAGAGGAACCTCCCGCTCATGTTATCTTCATTTTGGCTACAACGGAGAAGCATAAGATACTGCCAACCATATTGTCTCGCTGTCAGATTTACGACTTCGAACGCATGACAGTGGGTAATACTATCGAGCATTTGAAGTTGGTTGCCGCGAAGGAAAGCATCACTTATGATGAAGAAGCGCTTGCAGTTATCGCTGAAAAAGCCGATGGTGGCATGCGCGATGCACTCTCCATATTCGATCAGGGCGGCCAGTTTCTGTCAGGGGAAATATCACTTATCAAAAGGTGATTGAAGACCCTCAATGTGCTGGATTCTGACAATTATTTCAAGATTATTGATTATGCCTTTAGCCAACAAGGTGAGTGAAATCATGGTGTTGCTCAATGGCATTTTTGAATAAAGGGTTCGACGGAGGTAACCTCATTGGAGGCCTTGCAGCACACGTCAGAAATGTGCTTATGGCTCGTGATGTGCAGACACTTCCGCTTCTTGAAACAAGCCAACAACAGCGTGAAAAGTATCATGAGCAAAGTAAAAATGCCCTGTAAACTTCCTGTATCAGGGCTTTGAAGCTGCTCAATCAATGTGACATCAACTATAAAACAGAGCAGCAACAAGCGTCTGCTGGTAGAGATAACGCTCATTCAAGTGGCTCAGATTACGCAACCGGATGACGATGATGCCGGTGCGGGGCGTAGCCCTAAGCGATTAAAAACTCCTGCTTTAAGAAACTGATAAACTCTCAGCCAAAGAAAGCAACTTTGCAGGTGGTTGCGGCTGAGAAGCATACGCTTTCTCCTCGTGAGAGAGCTACACAAGTTGTTACCGAGCCTGCTGTTACGCCTTCTGTAACGGCAACATTGGCAGCAACCACAACTCAACAACCCACTTCAAAGCCTCGTCCGAGTGCAAGTCTTGACGCAATCGGTTTCACTTTTCGTGGTCTTCGGGCACAGAATGAACGGTCAGAAGAAAAGAAAGATGAGCAGTTTGATGTCGATACAACAAAGGAAAAAGGTTTTACTCAAGACCAACTGGAAACCTCATGGTATGCAATGCTCGTGAGAATGCCACAGAGTTTGCGAGGCTTGGCCACGCGACTGAAGAACGTAACGCCACGCATCACGGAGTTTCCAAAGATTGAGATTGTGGTTGACAATCAAATCCTTCTCACGCAAGTTGAACCGATTAAACTGACGCATAAAAGGCTACTTTGGCAGGGAACTCAACAACGGACAAATCAATGTTGAATGGCGAGTAGCCCAGGGAACGGAGGTAAAACCACTGCTCACTAAGCGTGAAAGCTTTGAAGAAATGAAAGAGAGAACCCCGCATTAGCTAAACTATGCCAGGTTCTCCATTTAGATATGTCTTAAAAATACTGTTATCTTATTCTATCAGAGGCATGCCTAAGCGTCGGCATTCCTTGCGCATTTCTTCGGGCCAGATGCTGGCTTGGATCTCTCCGATATGCGCTTTATGGAGCAATATCATGCAAAGTCTGCTCTGACCGATACCGCCTCCGATGCTCAAAGGCAGCTCTCCGTTGAGCAGTTTCTTGTGGAAGAAGAGTTCCTCGCGGTCTTCCTTGCCTTCCGATTTCAATTGTCTCAACAAGGGCTTCTCGGTCAACCCGGATGCCCATTGAACTCAGTTCAAACGACCGTTCCAAAGTACAGGATACCAGATAAGAATATCACCGTTGAGGCCCTGCTTTTGCCGTTTTCATCCACCGTACTCCAGTCATCATAGTCGGGCGCACGACCATCATGTTTCTCGCCATTGCTGAGTTTTCCGCCGATGCCTTCAATGAAAACGGCTCCGTATTTCTTGCAAATTGCATCTTCGCGCTGCTTGGGCGTGAGGTCAGGATACATGTTCAAGAGGTCTTGACTGTGTATGAAATGGATCTTCTGTGGCAGGAATGGCTTGATATTCGGATAGCTTTCACACGTCAGATACTCTGTTCTTAGCAGGGCGGCATATGCGTCGCACCACATCTTTCAAGGAAATCAATCGTGCGTTGGTCTTTTCGTGATAACGGCTTTCCCAATCCCATTGATCCACATAGAGGAGTGGAGATTGTCTAACTCCTCATCAGCACGAATGGCATTCATGTCGGTATAGATGCCATATCCAGGCTCAATCTGATATTCAGCCAATGTAAGTCGCTTCCATTTTGCAAGCGAATGAACCACCTCTGCCTCGTGCATCTCAAGGTCTTTTATCGGGAAACTGACGGCTCGTTCCACGCCGTTGAGGTCGTCATTGATGCCTAATCCTTTCATCACAAACAATGGAGCAGTGACTCTGCTTAGGCGTAATTCCGTGGAAAGGTTCTGCTGAAAGAAGTCTTTTATCAGTTTAATTCCCTGCTCAGTCTGCTTTCTGTCAAGCAGTGCATGATAGTTTTCGGGACATATGATTTTGCTCATTGCGGTCTTGTTTTTAATGTATTTAATCTTTCATGCAAAGGTAAATATTTAATATTAAAACGAAAAGATAAATGCCAATATAATTTTTGCAGAATGTTATAAATAATGCGCTATATCTTACTTTTTGTTTGCCGTAGTTGTCTGAAAAACTTGTACTTATATCTCAATCTTTCTTTCGTGAATGAAAAACCAAGGCGTAGTTGCACGATTGCCGACACTTCATTACCTTTGCACAAAACCAAAAACGAAATGCAAAATATGAATAGCAAGACTGCCGCACGCACGAAAATCCTGTTTATCTGTTTGGGAAACATCTGTCGTTCTCCCGCTGCCCATGCCGTATTTCAAAAGAAGATAGACGACCGAGGACCGTCCGAAAGGTTCGAAAGTAGACTCAGCCGGCATCGGCAACTGGCATGTAGGACAGCTTCCCGACCGTAGAATGCGTGAGCATGGTGCCCGTCGTGGCTATCAAGTTAATCATCATGCGCGTCAGTTCCAAACGTCAGATTTCAAGCATTTCGACCGTATAGTTGTGATGGATGAGGACAATTACCGCATCATCACTTCCAAGGCATCGTCAGACGAAGAAGCCGGAAAGGTGGTGCGAATGGCTGATTTCTTCACCTCTCATCCACGTGCCACGAGTGTTCCCTGACCCTCATTATGGCGGTGCTGAAGACTTTGAGCTGGCACTCGATTTGATTGAAGACGGCGTTGAAGGCATGCTGAAAGAAATGGGAAAGAACAGAATGAACGTTCGATAGCTGTGTGGTGCGAACCTTTACAGGCAGTTGTCTTGCCACGTTGAGCGGGTAAGGTACTGTCCACGCGCTATGGTTTGTCTCGCATGATGTTCCTGCAGGTGAAAGCACAATGCGCCCTTTGCACGCCTAAACATGTCCTGGACGGCTTGTAGTAGTTGGCAAAGTCACTTTTTGAGAATAATCATGTGAGTCCCTCTTAAAAGCCTCTGCACACCTCCTGTCTCTTTACTGATTGAGGAGAAAACCAAGACAGCGCCTCTTCTTGCAGCCCATATTGTTGTTTCTGGTGTGGAAAAGCTTCGCTTGTTATCTTCGTGAATATTGTACGGTAACTTTTCAGGCAATTCATCAAGAAATGATTGCCAATCATTGAGAACGTCAGTCCATGAAATGTCACATTGTGTCGCACTTGGAACCAATCTTATGCTGTTTCTTTATCAAGAGTCGTCTCGGATTGTCTTTGAGATAATGTTTCAAGCTTCATATTGGCTCCCCTCATGTCTTTAGGATTTTGGTTATTATAGCCATGTCTGAAGAGTAGCCCAAAGCGTGATTGCGCGAAGCATCTGTGCGCTGTCTTTCTTAAAGACATGAACCCCATTGTCTGGCGGAAGCTATCCTTGAATTCTCGGAACCAGCAGTCTTGTGCTCAGTTCCTCACGATAAGCACGATTGTACCTGTGGCGAAGCCACGGATAACGATGCTCAGTTTGGTCGCTTTCGCGGCAGATGTGCTCTTCTATGAGAGGATAAATGCAAGTGGTCAGGCATGAGTTGGCAGGCAACAAGGCCCATCTGTGATAGTAATTGGGGCAGACCTTGCAGTTCGTTGATTACGGCTTGGCCTTGTTGTGGGTATAATGTGGAATCAGGGTCGCGAACTGCATCGGCGCGTCCTTCAAGGCGTCCAAGAACGGCCGTCGTCCATCAACAACCAACGCATTGTGACGCCCACGCTAGTGTGTCGTGACCAATCATGTGTCGCTTCACGGAAGGCCTTTACTGGACGCAGAATCCTGTCTCGATATGCGGCAGTGCATTGGCCTCGCTTGATGTATCTTCATGGTTATCATCTTCGATGTTTAGTAAATACCGCGAGGCAGGGTTTCTATGCCTTCCTCTTTTTGCTTTTCTCTGCTAACCAACGGCGGTTGGCTTCTGCATAGTCTTTCTTTATCATTGCTTTTTCAATCTTTAGTGAGGCGATGGAAGGCTCTTTTTATGCTGTTAAATTCTTCTTTATTGTAAACTTTAATTCAAATCGAATTTGGAATCGCTGCAAAAATTCATTATCTTTGCCGTAAGGAAAGGAGTGTATATGCCTTTTCCTTTTTATTACCTTGTTCCAAATGAAGGTGCAACTTGCGTCAAACCGCATTGTAATCTGGTCAAAACCACCTGTGATTTGCGTTAAATTGCAAGGTTATCTGCCTTGAATTGCAGACTGATATACCCTTGGATTGCAACGAAATTTACATGGAAAGGCATTCTGACAAGACTTTACATCGCCTGTTTAGTAAACTGTTCAGCGCTCGCTTTGTATTCATTTTTTACGATTTTTAATGTCGGTTTAATATGGTTTCTCGCATACAAAAAAATAAGCAATTTCAGTGGGAATGTCAAGAGAAAATAATGATTTTCAGAACCTTATAGAAACAAACAAGTGCACAAAGAAACTTCCTTCATGCACTTGTTTGTTGTCTTTAGACTCGTTGGGATTCAAACCCAAGACCTTCAGAACCGGAATCTGACGCTCTATTCAGCTAAGCTACGGAGCCAAAGCAGTTGCAAAATTACGAATAAAAACTGACTGTGCAAATGTTATTTGCCAATTTATTTTGCAATCTTTACGATTTGTCGTATCTTTGCGATATTAATATTGTGAGAATGTAAGTGTAACACTCCCATATTTAACATAGAATTAGAAGATATGAACCTTACAGAGAGATTTATTAACTACACAAAATTCGACACGCAGTCATGTGAAGAGTCGGATAGTGTGTCCCTCAACGGCGAAACAACTTGTGTTTGCCAAGTATCTGAAAAAGGAGCTTGAAGACGAAGGTCTCAGTGATGTTGAGATGGATGAAAGGGATATATCTACGCCACACTTAAGGCAAACACCAAGAAGAAGGCGCCAACGATTGGCTTTATCTCGCATTATGACACGAGTCCCTGACGCAAGTGGCAAGGATGTTAAGGCCAGAAATCATCCGTAACTACGATGGAAACGACATAGAACTTTCACCGGGTATCTTTTCAACTACAGAGAAATTCCCCGAACTGAAAGCACATATCGGTGAGGATTTAATCGTTACCGATGGCACAACACTGCTTGGGGGCAGACGACAAAGCAGGCATTGCCGAGATAGTACAAGCCATGTGTTACCTGCGCGATCATGACGAAATCAAGCATGGTGACATTCGAGTGGGCTTCAATCCTGATGAGGAAATCGGTATGGGTGCACATCATTTCGACGTTGAAAAGTTTGGTTGTGACTGGGCTTATACCATTGATGGAGGCGACTTGGGCGACTTGGAATATGAGAATTTCAACGCTGCAGGCGCCAAGGTATATATTAAAGGTGTAAGTGTTCACACTGGATATGCTAAGGAAAGATGGTGAATGCCAACCGATTGGCATGTGAGTTCAACAGCATGATACCTGAAAACCGATATTCCTGAAAACACGGAAGGATATCAAGGTTTCTATCATTTGTTGGGCATAAAGCCGTACTGAGGAGGCAAAACTCAGTTATATCATTCGTGACCACGACCGTTCTAAGTTTGAAGACCGCAAGGATTTCATGGAAGATTGCGTGAAGAAGATGAATGAAAAAGTATGGTGAAGGCACCGTAAAGGATTGAACTTCACGACCAATACTATAACATGAAGGAGAAGATTGACCCTAATATGCACGTGATAGATATTGTACTCGGGCGATGCAGGACAATGGAGTACCGCCCTAAAGTGGAGCTAATCCGTGGTGGAACTGACGGTGCACAGCTCAGTTTCAAAGGTCTTCCATGTCCCAATATCTTTGCGGGTGGCGTGAATTTCCATGGGCCCTCATGAGTTTGTTTCTATTCAGGTAATGGAGAAAGCGGTAGGTGTTATCACCAGTATCTGTGAGATAACAGGCAATTTTGAAGATTAATCAACCAATAATAAAAGCCCATTCCGTAAGTAACAGAGTGGGCTTTATGTTTCTTTTTATGGCTGAGATACCCAATTTAATAGAAGACCTTGCGCTGATACTCGTTGTGGCAGGCATCGTGACTCTTGTGTTCAAAAAACTCAAGCAGCCACTCGTTTTAGGCTATATCGTGGCAGGTTTCTTGGTTTCTCCACACATGCCCTATATCATGTCGGTAGTAGACAAGGGTGATATCCACACGTGGGCAGACATCGGGGTGATGTTTCTGCTGTTCTCCTCGGCTTAGATTTCTCCTTTAAGAAAAATTCTCAAGATGGGCATGGCGCCTGTAATTGCGGCACTGACCATAATCTTTTCAATGATGACACTCGGCATCTTGGTCGGTCATAGCTTTGGTTGGAACAGGATGGATTGCATCTTTCTGGGTGGAATGTTAGCCATGTCATCGACCACAATCATTTATAAAGCCTTTGATGACCTTGGACTTCGGCAGCAAAGATTTGCCTCCCTTGGTGATGAGTGTGTTGATACTTGAGGATGTGCTGGCTATTGTCATGATGGTCATGTTGAGTGCCATTGCGAGTGGAAACAATCCGGATGGCGGCGAAATGCTTGGCTCAATACTGAAGATAGGCTTCTTTCTTGTGCTGTGGTTTGTGGTGGGTATCTTTCTTTATTCCGCTTTTCTTCCGCAAGACCCGCAAGCTGATGAACAGCGAAACCATGGTGATTGTGGCGCTGGGACTGTGCTGCTTAATGGCTGTTCTGTCTACAAAGGTGGGCTTCAGCAGTGCATTTGGTGCTTTTGTTATGGGCAGTATTATTGCCGAAACGGTAGAAGCCGACAAGATTGTCAAGCTTGTCGAGCCCTGTGAAAAACCTTTTCGGAGCCATTTTCTTCGTATCAGTGGGGATGTTGGTTGAGCCGAAAGTGCTCGTCGACTATGCTATTCCAATCCTTGTTCTCGTGCTGACCATTTTGCTTGGGACAGGGCATATTCGGTACAGCGGGCTTCATGTTGAGCGGTCAGTCATTGAAGAATGCCATGCGATGTGGCTTCTCTATGGCCCAGATTGGCGAGTTTGCATTCATCATTGCATCGCTCGGACTGTCGCTTGCTGTTATAGGTAAGTTCCTTTATCCTGTCGTTGTAGCTGTTTCAGTGATAACAACTTTCCTCACACCTTATATGATTCGTTTCGCCGAACCATGCTACAACCATATTGAAAAAGCGTCTTCCCAAGAAGTGGGTACGCCGTATGAACCACGTCGGGTAATGCGCATCAGAACTCTACTGAAGAAGAAAACGCATGGAAAGTGCTGTTAAGAAAGATGCTCATTAATACGGCCATATATGGCATTCTGTCTACAGCTGTGGTGACATTGATGCTTACTTTCGTGCTTCCTCTATGCAGAAACATGCTTTGGTCACTGGCCGGGTAATGCGGTTTGTGGCTTTACTTACGGTGCTCATGATATCGCCCTTTCTGCGTTCTATGGTGATGAAGAACGTGCATAGTGATGAGTTTCGCCAGTTGTGGACAGAGAGTTTGCTCAACCGTTTGCCGCTGATTTTCACGATGATTGTACGAGTTGCCATTGCAGCCATGTTCATTTTCTACATCGTCAACTATCTTACGCGCTTCAAAGAAGCCTTGATGATTACCATTGCGGGGGTTGCTTTAGTGGCTAGTGGTGCTGTCAAGAAGACTGAAACATCGTAGTATCAAACTCGAGAGACTGTTCATCAAGAACCTTCGCTCGCGTGAGATTGCAGAGCAGGTGAACGGAGAACGTCGCCCATTATTTGAGGGAAGGCTGCTTGACAGGGGATATACATATCGGGGATTTTGATATCCCCGAGGATTCAACATGGATTGGGCGGACGTTGAAAGACTTGCAGTTTCGCAAACTCGGTTTTGGCGTTCATGTGAGCAGCATTCTGCGCGGATCGCTGCGCATCAACATTCCTAATGGCAGACAGATTATATTCCCTGGCGATAGAATTTCAGTCATAGGAAGTGACGAACAGCTGAAGAACTTCAGTCAAGCAATAGCAAATGAACTCATTCCTGAAGACCCGGAGATAGAGAAAAAGAAATGAAAACTGCGCAAATTCATACTTTTCTGACGGCACGCCTTTCATTGGAAAGACACTTGCCGAGAGTGGAATTCGCGACCGATATGGCTGTATGGTGGTCGGAGTTGAAGAGGGACAAGAGAACTTAACGCTTGTGGATCCGCAGCGAAAGTTTGAGAAAGGCGACATCATCTGGCTCGTTGGAGAGGAAGCCGACTAGAAAGTGAGACAACAGATACCGGTATTGGACCACGACTTCTGCGTCTTCAAGCTGATAAGGCGTATAAAAATAAGGAAACAAGACTATGGGAAAGGAACAATGTATCTGCCTTTTTGACCGCACATGACGTCAAACCGACGGCCAATCGCATTGTCATTGCCGAGGCTTTGGCGGCTGCAGACTGCCCGATGTCTGTGAAAGAACTTGAATACAGCATTCTTTCCATCGACAAATCGAATATCTTCCGCACGCTGATGCTCTTCAAAGCGCATCATCTTGTGCATGTGATTGAAGATGGAAATGGCAGTGTAAAGTATGAACTTTGCCTCAGTCATGACGATAAAGAGGATGAAGACGAGCATTTACACTTCTTTTGTGAGCAGTGTCATAAGACCTTTTTGCCTGCATGATATCCCTGTTCCAGACATCTCTTTGCCTGCGGATTACGAACTCGTAGCATCAACTGTGTGGTGAAAGGGCTATGTCCGAAGTGTCGAAAACAATAACCTTTGAAGATTGATGATTGAAGATTGAACCGTGTGATTACTGATCTTTCAAGTTCAATCCATGCTTCTTGTCTACAGTTTTACAGCAGAAATGTCAACCAAATGGTTCACAATGGCATAAATGGTAAGTCCTGCGGGAGAGTGGATCTGTAGCTTTTCAGGGCGATGTTTCGACGGTGGGTAATCACCGTGTTGACTGATATATATAGGTGTTCGGCAATTTCTTTGTTGCTCATTCCCTGCACAACGCCGATGATAATGTCCTTTTCGCGCTCGCTTAACTGGTCATCTCCCGTAGTCGAAGGATTGATCATCTTGGATATATTCAATGTAACTCCCTGTTGACTCAAGCTCTTTTCCAATCGCTTGATGGCCGGAATGAAGATCTGATCTTCGACCATTGAATGCTGATTTAGCCACGACTCGCTGTTGTAGATGTCGTAGAGTGTTGCTGTAAGCAGGTTGTTATGCAGGGTATCTGAAGGCAGATACTTGATGATAATGCTTTTTAATTCCTGCAAACGCTGCTCAACTTGTCGGTGATGTTGTGAGAAAGTATTGATATCATAGTTGCTCATGACGACGCCATTCAACAGTTGTTCCACGTAAGGGAACACCGTTTTCTCTTCGTAGCGCATGTGTTTCATGATTTCATGCGCGTTCTCATCATAGAGTTTTAGAATGAACTGAGCTAAGCTGTCGCGTTCATCGAGGGCCTCAACCAATTCTCTTCGCATGAAAGGTGATTGGAATTCGATATAATAAGTATGTGAAGCTTTCAGATATTTCAATAGGGTTTCCACCGAAAAGATTATCCGCATCGTCTTTTCGATAATATCCATTGATGAGTGAGATTCACGATGGCAAGGAATGTATTTGTATCTACATTCTCACTCTCAGACTTCACTGACGGTCTGATCGCCAAAGCCTAAACTGATACCAAAGCTTCCCAAGCTCTGCAAAATATCGCAATTATCGCGGATGATGCTAATCATCTTATCATCAACTTCATAGATCTTCTGAGTTTCTTCATAATGCTTGTCGATAAATAATCTGTGCAAAGTTAAATATGTTTATTTGCAATACCCAATAGTTATGAAATTCTTTGAAATTTAAGCTTTGTAGATTGACTGTTATGATTAGCTCTTGACCCTTGAAAAGAAGACTTTGAAGTCGCAATCTCAAGCTGCTTTCCTCCCTCCTTTCTAATTAAACATATCATAAACTTCCAATCTTCAAAGTTCAAATTTCAAAAGAAATCATCCTTGAACTCCATTCGTGCAAACGATTACACAGCGTTTAGTCATAATGTAAGAAAAGTGTAACAGGTTGTATAAAATAATCCGTATATTCGCAATGAAAACCAAAACTATTAACTTATGAAACGATTTTATACCTTAATCTTATTGACCTTAGTTTCTCTTCGCACTTTTTGCGCAAGGCTGGCCGGCACATTATGACGGCGTCATGTTGCAGGGATTTCTATTGGGACAGCTATGATGTTTCCACCTGGAGCAAACTCACCAATGAGGCCCGATGAACTCTCGAAAATTCTTCAGTCTGATATGGATTCCCAAACTCAGGAAAGACATCTGACTTCCATTATAACCAGAGAAGACGATGAGGATACGACCCATGTTTCTGGCTTGATCATAACAGTTGCTGGGGACAGAAGCTGAATTGCGACATATGTTCAAGACTTTCAAGGATAAAGAACGGGATTTATCGAGGATGTTGTCATCAACCATAAGAACGGTTTTTGGGGCTCTTGGGCCAATTTTTGCACAGGAGAGTGTCGTCGGCACTACCACGGGGAAAAACCTACAAAGTAGAGTGGGACAACACGCATTACAGCCAGATATGCATGACGGATGAGGCCAATAGAGACCCTGCTTCAGGCTTAATGGGCAAGATTACAGGTGCAGCTGACACCGGAGAAGACTTCAATGGATTTCGCGATCTCGACCATACGAACGCCACAACGCAGGCAAATGAAGACTTATCTGACTTCCTGCTCAACGAACTCGGCTATGGGCTTCCCGTTGATGACATGGTTAGGAGCTATAATGCCTGTACACAGGCCTTTACAACAGCGAAGTGAAGCCTCGTTTCTCTGTAGGTGAATACTGGGATGGCAATAAAAGCAAAGTGGTTGACTGGATTAACAAGACCAAGACGAATGGAAACATTCAGAGTGCAGCCTTTGATTTCCCACTGAAATACCAGATCAATGATGCTTTCAACAATGGAAAGTGGCGGCGATTAGCTTCAGATTGTCTGAGCAATGATGCTTACTACTCCCGCTATTCAGTGTCTTTTGTCGACAATCACGATCAGGTCGCTACGATTATAACGATGGAAACGCTCCCGTTTACGGCTATGTGGAGGCTGCCAACGCCTTTATTCTCTCCATGCCAGGCACACCTTGCGTGTTCTTCCCCATTGGCAGAAGTATAAGAGGGCAATAAAACAGTTGATACTTGCACGTCGTGCCGCCGGAATTGACAACCAGAGCAAAAATCCTTGTGAGTCAGGCTAAGGACGAAGGTTTCGTACTTAATGTGGAGGGTAGCAAGGGAAAACTGCTTCTTCTCCTTGGAAAGAAGGTGTCATATCCTACGACAGGCTATCGGTTTTTGCATTCAAGGGCGAGGGCTTCGAGATATATCTTAGCAACGGACTTGACCTTACCGAAATCAATAATGTTACCGATGCACCACATACTTTCACGTTGCCTTCGGGACTGACTGTCAACACAAAAGAGCGTTGTGCATTCTTCGAAGCACCGTCAAGTTGGGGTAATCCAAGCAAGATTTCATGCTGGAACTGGGACCGTTACGGCAACTATACCAAGGGAAACTGGCCTGGAACCGACTGCAAAATGGTTTGTTTGACGGATAAGGGACGCGCTGTTTACAAATGGACGATGCGTGAAGGCGACAAAAAATCGGGCACTGCAGACAACGAAGGCATTATTTTTCAGTTATAAGAAAGATAGTGAAAACCATTCAGACGAAGGACATGCCATTCGTCAACGGAGGTTATTACACGCTCGAAGGACTGCAATCTGTTGCTCCCTCCGTGTCCACTTCAATCTCCAATCTGAACGCTGATGCATCAAATGGGCGCCTGAAACAGAAGGGTTGGTATACGCTTCAGGACAGAAACTCTGTCAACAACCTATGCAAAGCGGCATCTACATTCATGACGGAAAGAAGCAGGTTGTGAAACAACGCCCGTCTTCTTTTAATGTATTCTCCGGCTTTGCACGTTCATGAACGGCAATCTTGATGTTCAAAAGAAAGACTGTCTGAACAGCAAAGCAATTCTTTCTCTTCATAGGTTGCATGTCGTTGAAAATGCAACTACAGTTTTGCATATCATTGAATTTCCAAACGTTGTTTGTGCCGAAAAACAATCTACGACCACGATGTACTGCCTATGAAGAGGAGACTTTTTCCAAGCTATTGTCTCGATGAGAAAACAGATGTGATTTTATTTAACAAAAGCTTTTCTGTAGATTTGCGTATTTGAAAAGCAAAAAGATTTTCTGTTCGAAATACGCTCGTTTTTCGCCTTTTTAAGTAACTGTTGACGGTCAAACGGTTGTAGAAAAATAAGGCGAAATATGAAGCGGGAAATCGTGAAAGAGTTGTAATCTCTATCGAATTACCTCGTAATATGAAGCTTTTTGCGTGATGGTTTGAGGCATTTGAGACCGTAAGTAACTCATCTTGCGTGGCTTCCTGTGTCATCTTGTTTCGCAAATTGATTTTTCGAAACACGAAAAACTCCATTTTCTTCGTCTTTTTCTCTATTTGGTGGTCTTCTGATGGGCTGAAAATTGACAAATAAAATTAACAAAACGAAAGAAATGAAAGGTATGGAATAAAAGCGGTTTGAAACGGGAAAAAGGCCCGATTTTGTATTTCTTTTTGTTGAAAGAGCACCGCTTTTGCCCCTTGTAATATTTGATTATTAATCTTATCTATCCTTAAAATCTTTGACGTAATCCTTTCATTTTTAATCTTATTTATCATTAAAAAACCTTGAGTTTTTCAATTGAAATCACTAATTTTGTAGCATTGTTAGACTGATATAACGATATTGATATGAAGCTTGATACACCGACAGCCATCTCGCCAATTGATGGCCGTTATCGAGGTAAAACAGACTCTTGCCGATTATTTCTCTGAGTATGCGCTGATAGGTTATCGTGTTCGTGTTGAAATTGAATACTTCATCACGCTGCGAGTTGCCTTTGCCGCAGTTGAAAGACTTTTGATCATGCGCTGTTTGATCGCTTGCGCGACATCTATCGCCATTTTGATGAGACTTCAGCTGCCCGCGTTAGGAGATAGAAAAGACCACACAAACCATGATGTGAAGGCTGTGGAATACTTCATTAAAGAGGAATTCGACAAGATTGGTGGACTCGATGCTTTCAAAGGAATCATTCATTTCGGGCCTTACTTCTCAGGATATCAACAACACGAGTGTGCCGCTTTCGATGAAAGAAGCGCTGCAGAATGTCTTTGTTCCACCGGTAGAAGAGCTCATCAGTCAGCTGCAACCGTATGCCGAAGAATGGAAAAACGTGCCTATGTTGGCTAAAACTCATGCCAACCAGCGTCACCTACGCGTCTCGGTAAGGAGATAATGGTGGCGTTTACCGTCTGACGGAGCAGTTGGATGCGTTGAAAGGCCTGCAAGATAACAGCCAAGTTTGGCGGTGCAACAGGGAATTACAACGCACATCATGTCGCTTATCCAGAGTATGACTGGCGTGAGCTTTGCAAACCGTTTCGTCAGTGAAAAGCTCGGTTTGGAACGTGAGCACCGACCACACAGATTAGCAATTACGACCATCTTGGTGGCATTTTGATGCCATCCGTCGTATCAATACGGTCATTATTGACCTTGATCGTGATTTCGGATGTATATTTCAATGGAATACTTCAAGCAGAAGATCAGGCAGGTGAAGTGGGTTCGAGTGCCATGCCGCACAAAGTGAACCCTATTGATTACGAGAACAGTGAGGGAAACCTCGGTATTGCCAATGCCATTCTGCAGTTCTTGGCTCAGAAGTTGCCCGTGAGCAGACTGCAGCGTGACCTCACCGACAGCACGGTTCTGCGTAATATCGGTGCCACTCGGCCATAGCATCATCGCTATTCAGAGCACATTGAAAGGTCTTCGCGCTCATCTTGAACGAAGAAAAGCTTGAAGCCGACCTCGAAGATACCTGGGCAGTAGCTGCGAGGCTATTCAGACCATTCTTCGGCGCGAGGCTTATCCTCATCCTACGAGGCTTTGACAGCGTTGACTCGCACAAACAAGAAGATGACTGAAGAGACTATTCACGAGTTTATCAAAGGTTTGAACGTCAGTGACAGCGTGAAAAAGAGCTGATGGCAATCACCCGCAGAATTACGTAGGTGTATAGAGCCTGTTTTTGTGCTCTTCGAAATATAGGTGAAGTTTGTTTGTGGAGAATAGAGGCTGTTCCATTGAAGAGAAGAACGTATAATGAATGAAAAGTCATGTCGCTATCTTGAATAATGAACTTTGAATTATAAATTAATAAAGTATCACTAACCTGGCTGAGGCCGAAAAATAAATTAAAAACATGGATTCAGAATTAGAAAACAAGACTCAGAGTCTGTCAACAGAACAGAATGAGACTCACCCGTGAGGGCTACTCACGTCCGGTAGAGACTATTCCAACAGTTATCATGGCACAGGACGCCCCCAACGTCCACGTATTCATAGTCAGCGTGCTCTATAGTACAGACCATTCAAACAGCAGCGAAAATGAAAGCAGTTTCCGTCCTGAAGGCTTTGAAGTGGCCTGATAAACGGTGAACGTCCACAGCGAACTTATCAGCCACATCAAGGGAGGTTATGGTCGTCCTCAAGGCGAATATAACAACCGCTATGGAAATTATGGTCCGTCCGCAGCAGGGTGGCTATCGTCCTCGTTATAATACGATGGCGAAGAGCAGCAAGGTGGCTATCAACCACGTGTGCAAAGCGGTTACAATCGCCCGCAACAAGGTGGTTATCGCCCCCGTTATAACAACAATGGTGACGGTCAGCAAGGTGGTTATCAGCCTCGTCAGCAGGGCGGATATGGCCATCCACAGGGTGGTTATAACAACTATCGGGGCGGTTACAACAATAATCGTGGAGGCTATGGTCAGCAGGGTGGTTACAACAACCGTGGCGGTTGTGGCAACAATCGCGGTGGTATGGCCGTCCACAGCAAGGCGGTTACAACAACAATCGGGGCTATAATAACCATCGCGGAGGCTATGATCCAAACGCAAAGTATAGTCTTAAGAAGCGAATTGAATACAAAGAAACGCATATCGACCCCAATGAGCCGATACTTTGAATAAATATTTGGCCAACGCGGGTGTTTGTTCGCGTCGCGAAGCAGATGAGTTTATCTCGGCAGGTGTGGTTTCTGTCAATGGAACTGTAGTCACAGAGCTTGGTACAAAGGTACTGCGTTCGGATGAAGTGAAGTTCCATGATCAGCTCGTCTCATTGGAAAAGAAAGTCTCGTGTTGCTGAACAACCGAAAGATTACGTCACGACTGCGATGATCCGCAGCAACGTAAGACCGTGATGGACCTTGTTATGATGTTTGTCCGGAGCGTATTTATCCGGTCGACGCTTGACTCGCAAACACAACGGGTGTGCTTCTGTTGACCAATGACGGTGATTGGCCAGCAAACTGACCCATCCGAAGTTCCTCAAGAAAAAGGTTTATCATGTTCATCTCGATAAGAATGTCGCTGAAGAAGACTTGCAGAAGATTGCCAGTGGCATTGAATTGGAAGACGGAGAGATACATGCTGATGCCATTGAATACGCTGATGACCGCGAGCAAGAAGCAGGTAGGTATTGAGATACACAGTGGAAAGAACCGCATCGTTCGCCGCATATTTGAAAGTCTCGGCTATCGTGTTGTAAGACTTGATCGCGTGCAGTTTGCCGGCTTTAACGAAGAAGAACCTCCGCCGAGGTGACTGGCGTTTCTCACAGAACAAGAGGTGGAGATGCTTCGAAGCGGTATGTTTGAATAATAGGAACATTGAAAATGAAAAGAACAAAGGTAATCGATGCATTGCAATGCACCGAATATGGCAAGGATATTAACGTGAAAGGATGGGTCTCGTTCCCACCGAAGCAGTAAGGCAGTTGATTTCATTGCGCTCAATGATGGCTCTACCATAAACAATATTCAGATTGTAGTTGATCCGGCTCTATGGATGCTGAGGCGCTGAAAAACATCACAGACGGGTGCTTGTATCAGTGTTGTCGGGCAGCTTGTAAAGAGTCAAGGTGCCGGGCAGACGGTCGAAATCCAGAGCAGGGAAATTGAAATCTACGGCCTTTGTCCGTCTGATTATCCCATGCAGAAAAAGGGACAGAGCTTTGAGTACATGCGAAAATATGCGCATCTACGCCTTAGAACCAACACGTTTGGTGCTGTTTTCTCGCATCTGTCACAATATGGCAATCGCCGTACATAAGTACTTCCACGACCATGGTTCTATTATTTTCACATCGCCACTCATTACGGCTAGCGATGCAGAAGGTGCCGAGAGATGTTCCAGGTGACCACACTTGACGGCTCGCACGGGAAAAAGACGGTGAAGTTCCATACGAAAGAGACTTCTTCGGCAAGAAGACAAGCTCACGGTTTCAGGCCAGTTGGAAGGTGAATTGGGTGCAACTGCACTCGGAGCTATCTATACTTTCGGGGCCAATCTTTCTGCGCGGAGAACAGCAATACGCCCCGACATCTGGCCGAATTCTGGATGATTGAGCCCAAGTTGCATTCCTTGGACAAGGACGAACTCATGGATTTGAGGAGGATTATTACATTGCGTAATGGGCACTTTGATAACTGCAAGGATGACCTTGAGTTCCTCAATAAGATGATTGATCAAGACATTGCTTCAAACCTTGAATCCGTCGTAAAAGAAAGCTTTTGTACGCCTCACTTACACTGGAAGGTATCCATATCTCGAAGAAGCTGTGAAGGCAGGACATAAGTTTGAGTTCCCAATTACAGGCTGGGGAATGGATCTCAGCAGCGAACATGAGCGCTTCCTTGTAGAGGAATATTTCAAGCGTCCGGTCATCATGACCGATTATCCGAGTGAAATCAAGGCGTTTCTATATGAAGAAACCCCTGATGGAAAGACTCAAGGCACTGATGTGCTATTTCCTCGCATCGAGAGATTATCGGTGGCTCGGTAAGAGAGGAGAGTTACGACAAGCTTTGTCAATGAGATTAAGGCGCGAGGAATGGAGAAAGACTGCTATAGTTGGTATCTTGATACGCGCAACTATGGCTCATGTCCGCACGCCGGTTTCGGCTTGGGATTTGAGCGTCTCATTCTTTTTGTAACGGGAATGCAGAATATCCGCGATGTCATTCCTTTCCCAAGAACCCCCTAAATCAGCAGAATTCTAATCATGGGAAAATCATATTAACAGGCGACCGCCCAACAGGTGAAAGCTCCATTTAGGGCACTATGTGGGCAGTCTCGACGTCGTGCAGTTGCAAAATGAGGAGATTACGACAGAATGTTTGTCTTTATGGCCGATGTTCAGGCCTTGACAGACAATGCCGACAATCCGGAAAAGATACGACAGAACATGATTGAAGTGGCTCTTGACTATCTTTCAGCCGGTCTCGACCCTCAACTTTGCACGCTTATATACAGAGTCAGATACCGGAACTGGCCGAGTTGACGACTTACTTGATGAATCTTGTCTCCGTTTCTCGTACAACGCAACCCAACGGTAAAGACTGAGATCAAAAATGCGTAACTTCGAAGCCAATATCCCCATGGGGTTTCTTCTGCTATCCTGTGTCACGCGCCGCCGATATTGCAGCTTTCAAGGCCACCACTATCCCTCGCAGGCGAAGACCAGGAGCCCAGCGATTGAACTCACACGCGAACTTGTCCGCCGCTTCAATCAAGTGTATAGTGAGGTATTGAGAACGAATCACTCAGTTGCCGGAGAACGTCAACAGCACGTCGTCTCGCCGGGGAACTGACGGCAAAGAGAAGATGAGTAAGAGCCTGGGTAACTGCATCTATCTGAGTGATGACGCCGATACTGTGTGGACAAAGGTAAAGAGTATGTACACCGATCCTACGCATATCAACCTCAATGACCCTGGACATGTAGAGGGAAATGCCGTATTTACTTATCTCGATGCTTTCCACAGATCAGGACTTTGCTGATTTCTGCCGGAATTCAAGAACCTGACGAGCTGAAAAGCTGCCTACACGCATGGTGAATTGGCGACATGAAGTGTAAGAAACTCCTGAATAATGTCATCAATCGCATGTTGGAGCCTATCCGCGAGCGTCGTCATACGTTCGAACAGGATATCCTCGAAATCTTCAATCTCCTCAAAAAAGGTAGTGAAGTGGCACGGGAAACAGCTGCACAGACCATGGATGAGGTGCGTAAGGCAAATGCGGGATAGACTACTTAACGATGCAGCACTCATTCAAGAGCAGGCAGAGGAAGTACAGAAAGTAGGACTGATGTAGGCGTTTTCGGCATATATATGGAAGGTGAAAAGGCTACTGCTGCGATGCTGCGGCCTTTTATTTCTGGGAGAGAGAAAATTCTGTCTGAAGATGGAATGATTTTGTAAGTTACAGTCATAAATATTGCAAATGCTGAATGAGAAGCTTTTGCTTCTGAAAACCTACACTTTAACAGCAATCTTATTCGTAAAATTATTTACATACTCATCGTCTTCTGCAAAAGTGTTTAGACGTCGTTCCATTTCAATATGCCGTGCGTGTCTCAACTTCTATTGATTTATCGCTTTATCTTCCTAGAGCCACGGTTCTGATTTCCAACAACTTATGAATGACATTTTGACCCTCGCATCAATGACCGCATAATCTGCGTCACTTTAGCGTGTGATTTGTCAGCTGTATCGCTAATCTGACGGCATACAGCATCTCATTTGTTGCGCATTGCAAAACAAGTTGAATGATTTAACATCTCAACGGCATGGATTTTTCATGAAAATCTTATTTTTGTATTCGGTACACATGCTGTATGAAGCTGAAAAGCAAGTTGTTTTGTCTGTCATTTCTTTTTGTTGTCGGTAAGCTGTCAGCAGCAAAAGAAACCGCAACATGTGCTTAAAAGTGCGCCTATTATTGGGAGCACGGAGTAGCGCAATGAGTCACGTTATGCGGCAAGTCAAAACATTAGACGACTCATCTTACGCTACTGACATTATTAGAATGGCGAACGCACCGTCAGTCCCTAATGCAACGCTGCAATTCCGCAGCCAGAAATGCCGGATAAAATAGAGGTAGTACCTGTTGTCATTGTCAGTGATGCCATAGAAAACTATGATAATACGGTTGATTGGCTCAAAAAGTGACATGAGAGTATTCAAATAAGTGAAACTAACAATATTGCAATATAAAAGGAACTGCAGATTGACTGTGATTGGACCCTCTCACGCGCCGTAATTACTATGTCTTCCTGACACAACTCCACCATCTTGCTGCAGAGAAACACATTGCTTTGTCGACCACAATCCGTCTATATCAGCTTTCACAACATATTCCTCTCCTGCTGACAAAAGGCGTGCTGATGATGTACAATACGGGTGATTTCACCGACATACATTTCGCACTCATCCTATCCCTCTCGATATCAGGTGATGATGCCTTATTTGAAGTATCTCAAGAATTATCTCTCTGCCACTTCGCCTCGCCTATCCACTCTTTTCCTATCGTCTTCTGTTCGTCATGGTCGTTACAAAAGGTGTGCTTCATGCCGACAATGACTTGCCGGTGCCGCCGGGCTGACAGTATCATTATGTAAAGTCAGCGTGGAAGAAGTGCTTCATGTGAAGCAAAACCATAGAGAACATACGCCCAGAATTGAAGGCCAGAAACCATTATCTTTGACCTCAGTCCATCCCATATTGCAAAATTATAAATCCCAAGATATGAAGAAATCTATCGTGCTCATGTGGTCTTCTGATGATGTTCTTTGGGCTCAAAATGCCTGTGGCCCCGTTTCAAGGGTACGCAATTATTACATGATGATGTTGTTGGTGAGCAATTCACTGCTTCGCGACTTCATCACGCCATTGACCACCTATTGAAGTCTTTATACGGGCTTGAAAGAGGGCTTTTCGATGATGACTGCAAGCTGCTCGTGAGCTACAAAAAGCTGAAAAAGGATGCAGAAATGCTGGGACTTATGTAGCGTCATATCGCCAAATATCAGCATACTTGTAGAGCGCAGAAAGAGTCGACTATCCGTCAGAAGAACTGCCTTCATACGGCTGACAGACTGCGCTATGCGTGGCAGCCTTGGCCTATGAAAAGGGTGTCGTCTGACGCAACAACTAGCACGTTGTTGCTGATGCAGCTACCCTGCTTTGACAGCAATGTGAAGGGCATTCTGCTGGACAACGCGCGCGTTGACTCCCTCGTCGGTATATATGAAAGAAATGCGCCGCAACATCTATGCCATCGCACTGCTGACAGTGGAAAACGAGGAGGCTTTGGCCATTTATGTGAGTCAGGGGATGTTGCCAGTATTCAGTGGGCTGCCTGCAAGCTCAAATATTTAGACGGAATACGCTTTTCACAATGGAATGCCAATCTGTCCTGCCCTCGTTGGCTTGTTCAGAACTTGTAAATAATGTGCAGGAAAACGTGATTGCGAGTGGATGGAGGACATACGGATAAGCAGATGAGCGTTCAGTCAGAGCTAAGGCTTTCATGGCATTTGCAGAACGTGTAGTTCGTGACGGAAAGAGCCGTGAACCGGCACCTCGGAAGGCTGCTTCGGCGATGATACTATCGCTTGGCGACACGAAAAAGGCCGAAGAGAAGAGCCATTTGGCTATGACGATGAGCGGAACATTGCTGAACGGCGACAATGTCCCGCGCCATCTCTATCCTGCTTGCCGTGACAGCTTTGATGCGCAGGGAGCATTCTTTTGATGCCGGTTTTATAGTAGGGAGCTGCGCTTGGACGGAAAACGCGACCAAAAAGCATTTGAACTGGAAGTTATTACGGACGTGTTTTAGACCGCATCATGTCACAGAACATCATAGAATATCATGCAGCGCGCAATAATAATATGGCTGTGCAGTAGGGCATTGAAAGAGCGGATTCTCCTGAGGGATGAAGGCGAATTCAAATCATGATCCGGGACATGCAAGATATTCAGGTTACGAGAATACTTTCTGTGAGTTTTGGACCTCATGACAGCCGACCAACTGCGTGATTGCATGGCTTTCATCCATAAAAGCAGTATGATGATGCCTTGGGAACAGTATACTATTGACGAAGAACACCTTTCGTGATGCCGATTATTTCAACGATCTCTTGGCTACCAAACTCATTGCAGAGAGGTCCGATTTGCCGAGCGCATTACCCGTGTTGAGCTGCCGTTGGCCTGTGAAACAGTCTTGGCATGTCTGTATATGGTACGTCGCGACTATGCAAAAGCCGCGTTGGTTGGTTCGTCAGCGCGTTAACTGACGAATTAGATGACTATGGTGTTCCTTCGCTGAGGACATTCCATTGAAGCATAGACCAGAAGATTGCGTTCTGTGAAGATATGAACAGCCTTGAACAACGCTACAACCTACATAATGCCACGCGTCCTGAGATTGGCAATGCGGCTTGCTGTGCGCTATTATCAGGCTTCATGCTACGGCGATTGCTGGTATTTACGCATTATGACAAGCTCTTTGGCGACAGTACTCGTTTCTGGGAAGAACTTGCCCAGCAAGCGATGATCTATCTTGGCGTAGCCAACAGGATGAAGAGCCTGCGCTAAGAGGCTCTTTACGCCCGAGCTTTTGTGCAGAACAGCATAACAAGCAATGGACTTTCGGTGGCTTTATGATGAAGAAGAACACTAAAGTCATTAAAATGATGTGGCTATGTGAGCAAAGCTTACGACGAGGTGCTGGGCCATATCCGTAAAAATCCATCGCAAGTTGCCGATTACGTGCTCAAGATGCGACGTCACACGAAAAGATCTGAAGGTAGTAGGGTATGGCCTATTCAAGGTGGGCTTTTGAGCATGTCGGAGAGTGGTGTTGCGATTTAATTGCGCACCGCCTTGTTGCGGATCTGGCGTACTCGCTCACGTTTCAGCCCCATCTTTTCACCGATTTTCAGCAAAAGTGAGGTGGGGTTGTCCCATGCCATAGAAGGCTTCTACTACGCTTTTCTTTTCGCGGTCTGTCAAGTATGTTTCATGGCGCTCGAGAGTTCTTCTTGACCGAAGTTTCAAGGCTTCTTGGTCCGGTCGCGCTGCTGTAGGGGTCGGAAAGTATGCTGAGTAGGTTGACATTCTTACCGTTTTGGAGCGGTGCATCAACAGAAAAAGCACGGCTGTTGGCTTTTTCTTCTGCTGTGTTCATGCTTGGGAGACGGAAAATGCCACTCTGTTCGTTGACAGCTGCCTCAACTGCCTTGCGAACAAAAGGGCTCGGCATAGCCTACAAGCGAGTCCGCTGCCGTCAAAAGCTTCTTGCTGCCTTCATCTGGCCGATGTTGCCTTCGCTGATGAGGGTCAGAATGGCCACACCTCGGTCAATATATTGCTTGGCTATAGACACCACGAAGCGCAGATTGGCTGAAGTGAGTTTGCCGATGACTCGCTCTGCAGCTGCTCCCGCCAGCTGCAATTTGCTGTGATCAACTGCGCTTTTCTGCGTCATCAGAAAGAATGGTTTCCTTTTCCAATTTCATTGAGATAGATATTCGAAAGACTCACTTTCGCGCTCTGAAGCGGCTTCCCTGTTTGATGATTTTCATTGTTCAATGCTTTTATTTTGTTCCTGTTGAGACGCTGACGAAACCGCTTCTTTGAGCTCCCATGCGGCTTTCAGTGTATCAAGTATTTGCTCATACTGTGGTGAAAGCAGGTATCCCATGTTCTTTTTAAGCATCTGTTTGAGCATCACCAACACTGTTCCTGTAAGACGATATCTCGGTCTGATACGTACATTATGCAGAGATAGCTCTGCTGATTTCACGCCTCGCGCTCACGCATAAGCCGATTACATACACGCTCAAGCAACGGCAATGTTACGTGATCGAAAAGGTGATGACCCTTGTATGTATAAATAGGTGTTGTGGGCATTGACGCCTAATCGCTTCATGTCTTCTTTCACTTGTTGATAGCTTTCGCGTGCATCAGGGATCGTTGGCGCAGTTTTTCAACCGCCCTGCCCAACCTTCTTCGCGAAGTCGTTCGAGTGCAATCTCGGGTAATCGATATTGATGTCGCCCACATCAATAATGTGATTGAAGTCTGTTATGGTGAATTCGCCGTAGTGTGTTGACTGATAATACCAGATATTCCACACGTAAAGAGGATAGATAGCCTCGGAATATTGCCGCATGAAATCATTGAAATCGAAGATTTGGTGATCGTTCAATGTCACTGCCACTGCAACGTCATGAAGTGTTGAAGCACAGCATTGCAGGTTCTCAATTGAATAGGCAAAGTGTGAAAGACATAGGGATTTTTCAAGCAACATGCGTGAATTGGGCGATGCACCCTGCATTAAATAGTCGTAATCGGCATCCACACAAGCAATCATGTCCTGTCCAACGCCACTGAGAAGACTACTGATAGCCGCCTTCTTTCCACGCTCCAAATGTGACATTCTCGTAGGAAGCATGACCAAAAATAGCGAGTCTTGCGTTTCAAAAACGACTTAGAATTGTACGCCAAAAGAAGACATCATCGTAACTCTCCATAGGCACAGACCTTTCGCGCGCACGTCTTTGAAGCCAAAACGATTGGCTGCTTCAAAGTAATGCGAAGTGATATTGTCTCTCAGTCTGCGTCCCATTGTCTGCTGATTTCATTTATAGGGTGATGTCGGTCACCCCAGTTACATGGTCCATCCAGCCGTTCATAGCTGACTGGGACGCAAAGTATGCCACGATAAGCTGCACATTTTGGGGTTTGAGTTTCAGAATGAGTTCGATGAGTCGTTTCGCTATTCGAAATGCAGACTCACCTCGGGTTCGTCCATGAAAAGCACGTAGGGCTTGCGGGTCTTCCACTCAAAACTGTCAGCAGAATAGCCAGCATTTGTTTCTCACCACTGACAGTTGATAAGGTCTCAACACCTCTCCAAGCTGTGAGAAACGTATTTCGTTTTCACTTCGGATGATTTGTTTGCCGGTCTCTTTAAAACAGATCATCGATGATATCTTGAAACATTTTTCTTGGCATCCGAGATGCTTTGTGCCTGCTGAGCAGCGTCTCTGCGCCACTCGAGCACTGCAATGATACGGTTGCCGACATTAACCTGATAGTCATAGTACTTGCGTTGCAGCAGAAAGAGCTGCCAATCAAGTTCTGTGTTCAGGTTTTCTATCTGTGAAAGTGAGTCACTGCTGACCATAGGTCGGTCGAAAGAGCGGATTACATCATAGCGAATCCACTTGGCATCTGACGGTTGAACCTTCAAATGCACACCTTTCAACAAAGTGGCTTGGGAACTCTCCTCCTTGTGAAAGTCCACGGATAACCTTCGACAATATTGTGCTTTTGCCGACGCCGTTGATACCGCTTAAGATGTTCACTTTGCGGTCGAGATTCCACAAGATATGTTTCGTGCCACTCCAAAGTGACTCGATTTCAATCTGTTCGATATAGTCTGCGTATTTCATATCGTATGCTATCTATACCGCAAATATAGTAAATAAAACGGTATGAAAGGCGTAGTGAGCGCATTTTTTTATACTTTTGCACGCAAGAACTGTATTTACAAAATGAATTTCAAACATAATATTCCGCTCCAATCCCATTTGAGTATGCTGATGGCCGAAGTCTTTTGGGGACTCATGGCGCCATTGGGGAAGGACGCAATGACCCACGGTTTCGACGGTATCAGCATGGTTTCAATGCGTGTAATGGGCGGAGCCATACTCTTTTGGCTGACAGCTTTGTTCACGAAAAAGGAGAAAGTGCCTCTTCGCGACAAGCTGCTTTTCGCCGGAGCTGCCGTGTTTGGTTTGGCTTGTAACCAATGTTTATATACCATAGGATTGAGTTTCACCTCGCCTGTCAATTCAAGTATCGTCACCACCTCCATGCCCATCTTCGCCATGGTGCTTGCTTTTCTGATATTGAAAGAGCCTATCACATTCCAGAAAGCCCTCGGAGTGTTCGTTGGTTTCGTGGAGCTGCGATTTTTAGTACTTTCAGTGCAGCCGCAGTCAGCGACAAAGTGCGGGTGACATCCGCGGTGACCTGATGCGATAGGTGCCCAACTTTCGTTTGCGCTTTACCTTCTTTGTTCAACAAACTCATTAGCGCTACTCGGTTTTTCACGGTCAACAAATGGATGTTTCTATGGGCAACACTTCTCATCTGGCTGTTTTCTTTTCACTCATGTTGCTGCCATTCAGTGGTGCGAAGTGCCTTTGAAGAGTTGGTGGGAAGCAGGTTTTTGTTGTCTTTTTCGGCACCTATTTAAGTTACATTCTCACGATGGTTGGCCAGCATTATCTGCGCCCGACAGTGGTCAGCATCTATAATTATGTGCAACCCATCGTGGCAGTTTCAGTCAGCATTGCTACCGAATAGGTGTCTTTACATGGCTTCAGGGCCTCGCAGTCCCTATTGGTTTTCACTGGTGTTTGGTCTGTCATCAAGAGTAAGTCGAAGCGAGATGTTGCCGTGAAAATCATAGCAATACCATATTTGTGGTATGCAATATGCCCTGAATATGTGATACCCCAAGTCATGATTTAGCCTTACCTTTGCAGCAGGATAAAGAATAAAAACAAAGCATAAGTGACAAAGATTTACAGACAAATTTCGATCTTATCGGTCACACTCCTTAGTGGAGCTTAGCAAATATTCGAAGTTTCGCGGTAGAAACACCCGTCATAGCCAAGATTGAGTATTTCAATCCGGCGGAAGTGTGAAAGATCGCATCGCATGGGCTATGATTGAAGAGGCTGAAAAGGCCGGAAAAACTGAAACTGGTGCCACGGATTATCGAGCCGACGAGTGGCAACACGGTGTCGGGTTGGCTGGTGGCAGCAGTGAAAGGCTACCGACTCATCCTCACGATGCCCGAAACGATGAGCATTGAGCGTCGAAGTCTCGTGAAAGCCTATGGTGCACAGGTGAAACTTACCGATGGAAAAAGAGGGCATGAAAGGGCTATCAAGGCAGCAGAACAGTTGCGTGACAGCATTGAGGGCAGCATCATCCTCGGTCAGTTCACTAATCAAGCCAACCCACGCATGCATTATCACACCACAGGTCCGGAGATTTGGCAGGATACCGACAGCAGAGTTGACATCTTCGTTGCAGGCGTTGGAACAGGTGGAACGGTAGCAGGCATAGGCAAATATCTTAAGGAACAGAACCCTCGACATACATAGTAGTTGCTGTCGAACCCGCCGATTCTCCGTGCTGAGTGGTGGCAAGAGCGGCCCTCACAAGATACAAGGTATCGGCGCAGGCTTTGTTCCTGAGACCTATGACAGCACCTATATTGACGAGGTTTTTCAAGGTAGAGAACGACCAAGCTATCCTTACAGGGCCGTCAATTGGCACAGCAGGAAGGTCTCTTTAGTGGGCATTTTTCGGGCGCAGCTGCCTTTGCAGCCACCGAGATTGCACGCAGACCGGAGAATAAGGCAAGCGAATGTGACGCTTTTTCCCTGATACCGGAGAGCGCTATCTCTCACAGTTCTCTACGCATTTGACGAATATCCGCTATAAATCTGCATGCTGAATTAACCACTGATCGCCGTCTTGGCTTGTCTTTTTCAGTTCTTTAGCGGCAGACGAGGCTTTGAAGAACGGATAACCCTGCTGATGGGAGCGAAATGCAGACTGTGTATCTGCTCATCAACGAATGAAAAGGGCGTGCCATGCATTGCTTTTGATGTCGTTGCTTGAGTGGATACACATTTTTCCTGCCCGTCTCGATTTCTCCTTTGCCTTGATTTGCATGGTCAAAAGCACTTGTCTGTCGGGCAATTATCCGTGTAAGCGAAAAATAGGTTAAATCTTTTCAAGTAACTTTACAAATGCCCTCGCAGGATTTGCGAATTCAAAATGAAAAGTTATCCTCGCTCCAAATAAGCGCCGTTTTTGGGCATCTTGCAATGTCCTGACAATCAAATCATTATGTGATTTAAGGCTAATGGTGAGGTGAAATTACGCTGAAAAAGCCATGCGATTTGCGTCAAATGAAGCCGTCATTTGCTTCATTTCAGCTGTGCAATCTAAGGCAGATAGCGATGTGATTAGCGCCAGTTACATCGCAAAAAGACAGAAGTGGCGACCTCGAAACCACAAAAACGGCTTCTACATAGGTGTGAAAGCAGACTTTCATTTCATTTGGTTGCGTCATGAGATGTTAAAAACAAAGCTAACAACTTTTACAAAATGCGCAGGTATCGGCAGTTTTTCATCTCGCATGTTCTTGATATCATAAGCCCCACAATGCCTGCCGTCGCATTTCATTCCTATAATTTTAGCCATGCTTTGCAGCCGGTGAGGCTTTCGTCATTGGCATGGGCATTGTCGCTATCTGATACCGTCGTTTGTCAGAGAGCCATGCACCCCACCATGAGAATGAGGAGTTGGCAATGATGTGGTGCTTGCAAAACGTCGCGAGTTGCATGTCGCGATAGCTTTTCGCTGGTTCCACTCCATAGTGTGTGCGTCGCCCGTCACATAGCGGTTCGATATGCGTCTGTAACCATGTGATGTCGTTGGAGAAGATGAGATAACAACAGATCCTGCCATTTGATTGAGTCGTGAAATGGCCTCGCTGATAATAGGCGATATCGCAGGTGTTCTGAAACAGCGTTCTTCATAATCACCTTTGCTGACATGAAGAGAGCAAAAACGGCCTTCTTTCAGCATGTTTTCAACCTTTCGGTTGCTGTCACCAACGAGCGGTGAAACTTGAAGGCTTGATAATCTCAGTGTGGGCCGCTTTTGGAATAGCGCTCATCCTGCCAGTAACCATCATAGTATAGGCTGCCTCGAGCTCAACAAATCACTTTGAAAACGGCAACTGCCGACCACATACCCATGGTCTTGCGTGAAGCAGTCGGCCGCCCACCTCCAAAGCTGATAATGCGGATAAGGCCAGGACACCAGCGCCACTTTTTCAGCGATGCTGCTTTTAAATCTGTAGGCCGAAGATTTCGCGTCAAGTTGGTAGCCTTGGCGCTTATGATAGCCGCTCAGCTTACGCAGGTCGAGTCGACTCTCGTCTTCCATTTCTTTGCAGCGACAGCCACGCATTGAAACATTTGCCGTTGCTGCCCGCCCATAATCTTAACATTTTCACGATTTTCTTTGCACAGCGGGTAAAAAGACGGGTGTCGTCGCTACGTTGCTAGCTGTTGCAGGATACAGAGATTAACTACCTGCCAACAGTCATTGTGCAAGCATCTGTATATAAGAAAGTGTCAGAAGATGTAGGAATATGACTGAAGAATTGAATTCCGGGTTGAGACCATAAGCAATGTCAGGGTTCTTCGATGATATCAAGTCGAAAGCCAGCCAAAACCTTGATTAGAGGATATCCTGATTGATGTCATAGAAAGGATAGACAAAACCAATGACAGAAAAGTATAAAGATAGGTGGCGAGCAGTTCCCAACCGGCAGGTAAAAGATTTGAACAGTATAGTTCGATCTACAAAAAGCATCACCGCGATACTTCCTATCAGCCAGAATGCTGTCCCCGACTACGTGTTGATCAGATACTTAGCTTTTGTTGTCACCGCGCGATAATGACGGCCAATCGACGCGGTATGGAGTAAGAACGTGCCGGCAGGAGAGGTAGGGAATTTATTTGTTATAGTATAGTGGCCTAATATTGTTGTTATAGTATTTTCCGACAACCGTTGGCTAAGTTGTCGGTGGCTGCCAAAGAATTGCCGCCCAAAAGATGCAAAAGAGAAGTGATACTGCAACGGTACACCAGGTGCGTCGCTGGTCCCAAGAACTGTAAAACCAGAAACAAAGGCTTTGAAACAGTAAAAGAAAGGTTTGCAGCACAAGCCCCATGTGTCTTTTAAGGCAGGCTGACTGCAATTCCTATTCCACCCACAGAATCATGAACCAAAGAAACTTTGGAGACCACCTCAAAACTAATGGACGAAGAAAGAGCTTGCGGAACAACGATAAACGACTGAAATAATTGAAGTCATCACATTTTATCAATGCCATCAGCTTCTCTTTCACAGATAGAAACTGGTAATAGCTGGTACAATAAAGAACAACAAGAAATAGACTGAAATGCCCGGGTGCACGTTGATCCAGTAGAATATAGATGATCATTCTCGGTCACCTTTTGTCATGGATGAGTGCTCTGTCCAAAGCCATCAATTAATAATGGAGAAAGTTAGAGGAAATGGGACATCATACTGACGAGTCCGAATTTGAAGGTGCACAATCAATATCAGAAAGGCACAAGATCTAGCCCTGTTCAGAAAAACGCCAATCATGCTCCATAACGTACTGTAAAATGCTTTTTTTCTTTCATCAGATGTACCATTTGATTGCATGAAGTAGGATATGTAGTTTTATGAACTCGTACAATAGAGAATGTCCTTTGCTTGTCGAAGAAACTATCTATTTTTACTCATTCTGATGATGATTTTAGGCCTGTGCGAAGCTGTTTTCCTGATAGCTATGGGTGAATAAATCATTTATGTAGGAGAGTTGAAGATAGCTGTTCAAGGTGATTCATCATGATAGATTGCGACATTATTATGGTCTAAATCAGTATGTATTTGTTGGTCGCAATCTTTTAAAAAGCTTTAGATATTAATGTCTTCCCACCATTAATCCACCCATAATAGCGGGATAGTCATGTTGAAAGGTGCTATGCAGGCAGTTGATTTTGTTTTCGTAGGCCGAAAAGAAGGCTTGTTGTAATAGCCTGATGCAATACTTCATGAGCCCTTCTTAAGGCAGAAACTCCTTCAACAGGCGAAATAAAAGCATATTGGCATTGAAGAAGAGTGTAATCAAAGTCTTTAACCATCTTTATAGAAAGTAGTCAAAACGCAGTAAAGAGTCCATGGGGAAACTCTTTACATGCTTGTAAATAACCTTATATCATTGCTTTTCAAGCAGAACTGGTCTGCCAAAGAATGTCTTGTCTTCATCGTAAGAAAATATTGTTTTGCAGACTGATAGAAGTCATGAAAGAATCAGTATAACGTCCGTATATACATGTAGTATGGCAATTTTCATATCAACGTTCCTTTTGCAGAGAGATTAGTAATAGATAGCGGTCGCTGAAAACTACAGAATGAATAGCAATACGTGATACCTACTCTTCTTTGACAGTGATGATGACGGTTATTCTGACTAGAGACAGAAAGCAATATGATAAAGCTGTTTCGGCTGCGTTTTCGTATGCCGGGAGGCAATGGGTGACTGTTTGGTCCAACAAGCAAGAGGAGTATCATGTAGAATAGCCACACGTATAGACATTAATCGGAAGAGAGGTTAACGGTACAATGCAACGCATATAGAGAAGATGCAACACAGAAATCGGTGCGATTCGAATCTTGTCGTTTTGATGATAACAGAAAAGGATGGCCGAAATGAGCAGAATCATCAGCAAACCGTTTAGATTGCAAGCAATAGGTGTCAACAGAATGCTTATCTTACATAAAGATGCCCGGCAAAGCTTCCAACAGCCCTAATACATAATACAGACAAAGCAAGGATAATGACTGCGCTTGAAAGGACAATGACAACATTTCGCGTGTTCGGTTTTCATGTACTTGAGCAGTGGAAGTGCCAAAAGCGTGAGGGCTGAAGTGTGGAAACAATGTTCCAATCAATATCAGTAAGACATATGATTTACTCCTTTCAAAAAGAAAGTAGGTTTGATAAAAGAACAACATATTGGTTCGCCGCGTCCAAAAGAGAATTGATCCAACCAAACGCCTGAAATACAGGATAAAGGCTGAGCGCGACCTTATCTGTGAACTTTGCTATCATCCGGATATTGCCCCAAATGAAGATAAAGGATGAAAACAGATGATAGAGCAGGGATTCGTGACAAGCACTTAATCAAAATATGCATCAATACTTGATATCCTAATTAAATTTCAATGCGGAGAGGAAGGAAACCGAAGAATGGAGATAGCGTTAGATGACAGGTGGTAACAGCGTGCTGTAATAATGTGGTAAAAGGTCATTGAGAACGGTGATGTCACGGAAGCCGGTAGCCGAATAGTAGGGCAGAAACAAAGTACGATTTCCAAATAGTTTTCTGTGCCTGCATTCTTGAAAATGCGGGAAACAAGCGCCACCATGACGAATGAAAAGATAAAAGTACGATGATCAGCACTAACCGTTTGCAGGCTTTAAGCTTTTTCTTTGAAGCATGCACTCAACGTTCATTTTGCGAATATCCAGCCCAGGCATATATGAGTCCTATCAGTAAAGCTCCAAAGATTGCAATAGCATTGCCTTCATTGGTCTAACCCACCCATGGGTGAGAGAGAATACTGCGTCTTGTAGGGGTGAATGCCTGGGAGGATGTTTTTTCTTGCAGCATGAAGATCGTATAGTTGTTTCAATTTTCTGCTGACGTTCGGCAGATAAGAGGAATCTTTGCCCGCACGGGACTGGCTTTCACGCGTGCATCATTCTCGCCTTTCAGCCCATCAAGTTGGCAATCTGGATGTCGGCCTGTCGGATAGTGTTGCTAATGCAGCCTTGATAGACGCCCGAAGACATTGGCCAATTGCTCTCCATGCCTTGTACAATACTATTTCCCGTGTTGCTGTTCTCGGCAATTCGGGTTTACGTTCCGTACCGAGTTTGTTGTATTCTTCAATTTGAGTGGACAGTACTTTGTCGTTGCTCAGCAGGTTCACGGGCAGCGTTTGATTAGCATTGGAATGATTGTTGAGGAAACCGTTCACATCGTGTGCCGCTTCTTCTTTGACCGCGCAGTGGCCAATTTGCTACTCATTTTTGTGGAATTCTCCATGCAAGCTTTCGTTGTTTCGGTGACATCAGGCAGGTTGTGCTGCGACTTATAGGTGGTTATCATAGCCAGCCTTTCCCAATTCGGCCGTTATCTCGGCCATTCTGTTGTCGATGAAACGGGTAGTCGTGGTGTTCAACGTGTTTCATCAGCCATCCACTTCGATATACACCCTTGATAATCATGTTCAGATGTCTTCTGCCCCTCTGGAACAGCGTCTTGATAAGTTAAATCGAATGACAGAACCCCAACTCTTCTGTAATCCCGCCCTCGAGTTCTCTTGAGGATATCGTCAACCATGTTGATTGCTGCCACCTTGTTTAATGCATCGTTTCGTCCTCTTTCGGTGTAGGCTATCGAGTGATTGCATGCTCGATAGGAGAATGGAACACGCTGTTCACTTTGCCTGATACTCCTGTTCAAAGGTTTCCCTTTTTAAGTTTATAGTTTTGACGTTCTGATTCCAATTATTCTGACTTCATCATTGGGCTTGAGTCCGTTGATAAACACTTTCGACCGGCAGTGTCTCGCCATGCAAAGGCAGTTTACGCAGAAGACGAGTCGTAACTGTAATTCCAAATGCAGGCGATTGACCACCTCCATGATATTACTCGGCGTCTTCATGGCAATGAGTTCGTTGCTCACTTGGACGATCCGCCGAACAATCCTCCATGCCTTTGGATCACGCAGCCCCTGCCTGAGTTTCGAACTGGGCTGACGTCCCTTTATCATTATCTGTGCGGGCGTTCATCCATGGGGTTCTTTCATCAAGAGATAGCCTGTTGCCAACAAGAGGCAGCCAAGAACTGGAGCCCATCAGCCATTTGCGGTTGACTGAACCTGTGATAATCTCAAACAAAATTCCTGAGGCAGCTATAGATCGTTGTTTGCATCATTCTTATTATTTAAACACCAAAACGGCAATGGTTGTAGCAGTGAGCAATGAAAACCCAAAACGAGGTAGACTGTAACGTTGCCATTCAGGGGTGGCCTGACGCTGTCAGGTCTTATTCGCCGGCACGTAAACAATATCGTTCTGTTGCAGATACTAGGCCGGAGACTGCATCGTTTCCTGGGCCGAAGCGAGGTTTCAATACGTATATCTTGGTCCGTCTCCTTGCCTTCTGACCACTCTTACACTGTCTCTTGCCGTAAACTCGTCATGTCGCCGGCCTTTCCCATGGCTTCATAGATGTTGATGTTGTCATTGTTCTATGGAGATTGTTCCAGGGCTTTGTTCACCTCTCCCAAGACTGATATTTTTGAGGTTAGCGAAGTCAAGTGTCACGACGGCATCCTTTGTTCCGTATTCTGAAATCAATCGGTTTTTAATCGTTTCTGCGGCTCATGTGTGGAGCCCATGAAATGAATGGCTCAACATCGGGAAATCAATCTCTCCCTGTTGTTTACTGCGTAAGTCAAACATCCCCAAGTTAAAGGATATATTGAAGTGTCGAGGAGCACATCATCCTTGCTTACAAAGATTGCGAGGCGGTCGCCCTGTTGAACAGCAAGTGATTTCATCAGAGGCATTTCTGATGACGTCATGGTAGGACTGTCTCCATATAACTGATGAAATTTCTTTACAGAGCAAGCTGCAATCAGCATCATCAGGCTTGCCAAAAACATGATTTCTTTTGTTTTCTTGTCACTAAAATGTTATGGATGTATTGCTTATATATAACTCTTTTTCGTTGTTTTATTGTTAACAAGACAGAACACTGCCCAAGGTGACTGACTGGATTTGCATTGTCTGTTGTTATCAGGATGCAAAGGTAGTTATTTTCTTCGAATTATCCTGATTTTGCAGGCTGTTTTTCATGAACGAGGAAAGCTACTGTGAAATTACGGTGTACTGATATAAATGCTTTTCCATGATCTCATAACACGTTTATATCAAATCAAAAATCTTGCACTTTGATAAAAAACAATTAAAATGATAGGATTACTGGCAACAAAGACTTTCTGATAGTGAATGGTATGAAGTGTACATTGCAAAAGCAAATGCAGAGAATAGCAATCCAGTTAGTGGAGTGCAGCATGCGAGGCTAATCTTGCGCCAAGAATGTGAGCGTTGATTTCGATGCAGCCGTGTAAAGGAGGCTGATATCAAAGCGGCGGTTGAGGGAGCAGGCCGTTATGAACCGCAATTTTAATTGATTTCGTGATGAAAAGATTATCTCCCGTCGTTGGCATGGCATGCTCGGCATGTCTGCCAACGTTGAAAAGAAAGCTCACCCTTTTAGAGGTGTATGCCGCATCAGTTTCGCTGGCTGGCCGTTCGGCACTTATAGACTTTAATCTCGCCGTTATCCGCTCGACGATATGAAGGCGAAATCAAATAATATCGGCTATGATCTCGTGATGACAGAAATTGATAGTGCGATGATTGAGAAAAGCGCTCTACGTGTTACTGCGTCGTAAAGTTCTGTTTCATGGATTTTGCGTTGCTTGCATGGCAATTTCGATGCATTGATTTTGTTTTTGGGAAACCGCGATATGGCAAATCAGGGTGTCGTGTTGCTGGCATTATTCAACTCCCATTTATTGTGGACGATCGTTCTATCTGACGGCATTCAAACAGCTCAGACATGGTGCAGCCAACATGGATACATTAGTGGCTTTGTCAGAGGATAAGTTTTGTTCAGCGTTTTCATCTTTTGGGGCGAAAGCGTGGGGAAGCGTGGCATTGCATGGCACACCTATTACGATGCAAAGCGTGATGATTATCGTTTGACGCTTACGGGTCGCCTGAAGAGAAAGCAAGGATGCAACGGCTTCT
>BNJU01001966.1_pt1 | contig 134054 bp, 196 predicted proteins | sample 8539281 | NCBI WGS metagenome assembly BNJU01 (sample SAMD00202456, study PRJDB9452) | human saliva metagenome | isolation source: human saliva | place: Japan | reverse complement strand
AACACCAGGTAAGAAAGATCCAGTCAAAGTAACTGTGGAATTACCAAATGGAAAAAGTAATAACAGAAATCCCTGTAACTGTTACACCTGTTAAAGGTTTAGAAATTCCAGTTACTAAAAACGCCACTACAACCAGAAGACTACACTAAAGGAATTACACTTTCCAGAAGGTGGAAAAGTTACGAAAGTAGAAAAATATACCGGACTTAACAACACCAGGTAAAAAGATCCAGTAAAAGTAACGGTAGAATTACCAAATGGAAAAAGTAATAACAGTAGAAGTGCCTATAACTGTAACTCCAGCAACTGGAATAGAGACTCCTGTTACTGATACACCTTTAACTAAAGAGGATATTGAAAAACATGTTAAAGTCCCTGAAGGTGGAAAAATTATTGGTGTAGGTGAAATTCCTAAAGTTAATACACCAGGAGATAAGGGAACTGTTAAAGTGAAAATTGAACTTCCAAAATGGAAAACAAGTAGAGGTAGAAGTTCCAGTAAACGTTACGCCAATAAAAGATATAGTTAAGAAACTAGGTGATCCGATTACCAATGAAGATGTTGAAAAACATGTTAAGATTCCAGAAGGTGGTAGAGTGATAAGTATTGGAGATAAACTTCAACAGATGTTCCAGGTGAAAGACCTAGTATTCCAGTAGTTATTGAATTACCAGGAGGAAAAACGTTACATGTAAAAAGTACCAGTAATTGTAACACCGAAAACGACTCCAATAGTAGTTAAAGTAGGTACTCCAATAACACAAGATGATGTTAAAAAACATGTCGATCTACCACAAGGATGGAAAATAACGAAAATAGGAGAAATTCCAACAACTACAACACCAGGTAATAAACCTTCAGTAACTGTTGAAATAGAATTACCTGATGGTAGAAAAAGTTACAGTAGATGTGCCAGTAATTGTAACACCGAATGTGACACCTATTGTTGTAGAAGTAGGAACACCAATTACAGAGTAATGACGTTAAAAAACATGTAGATCTGCCAGAAGGATGGAAGATTACAAAAGTGGGAGAAATTCCAAAAACTGATACAGCGGGCGAAAAACCATCTGTACCTGTAGAAATAGAGTTACCAAATGGTCAAAAAGTTATAGTTAATGTTCCAGTGAAAGTAATTGAAAAACACAAAGTGCCTGAAAATAATAATAATTCAAACGTGAATCCTCATCAAACAAGCACTGCTAAAGAGCCAATGACAAATACTTCATCTGGAAAAGTTAATGCTAACAAAATTGAAAAATTACCAAATACAGGTTTAGAAAATAATTCTATAGCGGGTTATGGTTTAGCAATATTTGGACCAGCACTATCAGTATTGAAACGTCGTAAAGAAAAATATTCTTAAAAAGAGAAGCATAAAATTTTGCTTCTTTTTTTATTTATTAATATTTTATTTATTAATATTTTATTTATTAATATTTTATTTATTAATATTTTATTTATTAATATTTTATTTATTAATATTTTATTTGTTGAGTTTTTCAATTTTTAGATCGACAAAAACTCTAATAAATTGAAATTAGAGTTTTTATAAAATTTATATTTGATTGGGCTTTTTAGATATTAATGCCGAAAAATCTAAATCATCGTATTTACTTTTATTAAGACCGGTTAATGAATCAAAAGTTTGTATCAGGAAATAATGGATCAAAAATCATCAATACTAGTGTTTGAATGGTGGCTTTGAAGAGTCTTTGTTAATCTTATTTCCACAAAGTATTCAATAATTTATTAGTTTCACTGTAATACTTAGGCTCCTGTGATTGAGTGTTTTCTCGTAATTATACTCTATTGAAACTTCTCAAAAATTTTTCGTTAGCTGATTCTTGAGGATTACAAAATAACACCCCGTACTCTTCTAAAAGTTCCTCTTTTGAATAATTTTTTTAAAGGATCTTCTATAGGTGATATTGTACTTTTCATATATATGACAAGATTTTCATCTGTTTGAATTTTTATTGTCTTCAATCTTCCAAGTTGAAATAAGTCTATGTATTATATCTAATTGTTCATCTGAAAGTAGGTGAAGTTTTGATTTAATTTCATTTAATTTATCCATAGCTTTACACTGCTTCTTTATTTTCTTTTAAATATTCAATATAGTCATTACCCCAAATTTCTAATTCATTAAGTACTGATTGGAATTTTTCCAATATCTGTTAAGCTGTATTCAACTTTTGGTGGAATTTGAGCATAAACTTTACGATTTATTAATCCATCTTGTTCTAATTGTTTTAATTGTTTTGTTAACGTTGCTTGGTAATTGTCCCTAGTGATCTTTGTAACTCATTAAATCTAACACTTTTATCTTCCAGTAGGTGAAGAATTAGTATTGTCCATTTACCAGACAATATTTTTGAGTTGTAAAAAGGGGCATTTTTCCAAAAGGTTCTTGTTGTTCCACAAAAAAATCTCCTTAAAAATTTCATTGATATATACAATTCTATCCTAAAAAGATACTTACTATATTTAAAAAACGTACTTGTTATTTTTTGGTAAATATTATAATTATATATATATCAATTATAAAACAATAATAAAGTTTGGCAATAGCCAAAAACGGAGGACATAACAATGACAGAAGCAAAAATTTATATCAAAAACAGAAGAAGTGTATATGCACTAGGTAAAAATTTACCAATTTCAGAACAAGAAGCATTAGAAATTATCGATAATGCAGTTAAATACTCACCAAGTGCCTTTAACTCACAAACTGCACACGCAGTAGTATTATTAGGTGAAAATCACCAAAAACTTTGGGATATTACTTTTCGGAGAATTAGAAAAAAATTCTTACCAACAGAAGAAGCTAAAGCAGCTACAAAAAGGTAAAATCGATAGCTTTGCTGCAGCATATGGAACAATTTTATTCTTCGAAGATCACGATGTAGTAAAAGGACTTCAAGAACAATTCCCAGCATATGCTGAAAACTTCCCAATCTGGTCAGAACAATCAACAGGGATTGCATCATTTGCAGTTTGGAATGCATTAGCAGAAGCTGGTGTTGGAGCTAACATTCAACATTATAACCCAGTAATTGATGAAAAAGTTGCTGCAGAATGGGATATTCCAGCTAAACTTAGTACTACGTGCTCAAATGCCATTTGGTGAAAAATTACAAGAAGCTGCACCAATTGAAAGAACTTCAAGAGTAAGGGTAGTAAAATAAGATTTGATTTAACGACGGATTAAATGAGTAATAATAACGCTGAGATAGAAATATCTTGGCGTTATTTTAAATTATCAGTAGGCGTAAGTTTTAGCGAAATGATTAATGTAAGAAAGACGCCTGATTTTATGATAAATGATTATTTCTATAAATATTATTTATACCTTTTAGTTGTTGGAATATACTGGTAAATATGATATTATAGTAGTTGGTATATAAATAAAGATTTAGAAGGTTTAATAATGTTAAAAAAATAGTAATAAAAGATTTAGAAGATACTAAACATTTAGCAAAAATAGTTAGTGAAGGTATTGGTAGTAGATTAGTACTTTTTGTTAAATGGAGATTTAGCAGCAGGAAAAACAACTTTTACTAAATATTTAGCAGAATATTTAGGGAGTTAAGAGTGTGGTTAACTCACCAACTTTTTAATATTATGAAAGGAATATAAATATCCTAATGGGAAATTATATCATATAGATGCTTATCGTTTAGAAGATAGTGATGAGGATCTAGGTTTTGAAGATATTTTCTTTGAAGATAATGTTAGTGTTATTGAGTGGGGAGAGTTTATTGAAGACTTTCTACCAAAAGAGAGATTAATTTTAATATTCGATTAGTAGAGGATCATAGAGAAGTTGAAATTATCTCTAATGGTGAATATGAGAAAAATAGAAGAAAGGATATCGTGAAAATTGGTAAGTTTAATTGTAGAAGCTTCGAATGGTGTATGTTCAATTGCATGTTTTCGAGGATGAAAAATATTCTAGCTGAAAGAAACTTTGTATGTAGTAATAACCTGTCTGCGGTTATTTTAGAAGAAATCGATAAAATGTTTAAAAGAAGCCAAATAAGAAAAACAGATTTAACAGAAAGTAATATCAAGTGAAGGACCAGGTTCATATACAGCAATTCGTGTGGTCGCAGCAGTATGTAAAACACTAGCATATACACTTAAGATTAAACTGAAAAAGTTTCTTCTTTAAAATTACAAGCTTTATTGAATTTGATAGTAATAAGCTACTTGTTCCATTTTATTGATGCTCGACGTGGAATGTTTTTGGTGCAGTATATGAAAATATTGATGGCAAACTTAATAGAAACATTAGAAGAAGGATATTACTCTCTTGAAGAAATCAATGATTTCCTTGTTTCTCAGAACAAAGAATTTGTGTATATCAGTAAAGATATAGAAAAAGTTAAATGAACTCCTTCTTAATGGATTAAAAATAATGACGAAATGGTTCGAGCAGCTAATGTTGTAAGAATTTACGATTCATTAGAAGAAGTCGATTGTTATAATATGAAAGCCACAATACTTAAGAAAAAAACTGAAGCAGAAAGAGAGCTTGAGAATGATAAAAAGTAGATAGAGTTGATGTAAGTAATCTAGATGTGTTATCAAAGATAGATATTGATAATTTTGATGATGCGTGGACAAAAGACATGTTTAAAGTCTGAACTTGAACACGCTAATGCAGAATATTATGGATTATTTAACGATGATGAAATTATTGGTTTTTGTGGTGGTTGGCTAGTTGCTGATGAATATCAAGTTAACAAAATAGTTATAGATAAACCGCACCAAAAATAAAAAAACTAGGTCAAATTTTCTTCACTTACGTCATGCAACTTTTAAAATTAAAAGGTGTAAAAAAAGGCGATTGTAGAAGTTCGGTAAGTAATATGCCTGCGATAACTGTCTATGAAAAAAAGCAGGATTTAGTACTATTGATATAAGAAAGAATTATTACAAAAAAATAATGGCGAAAAATGCTTTATGTAATGATAAGGGATTTTAGCAATGAAAGAATTTAAGAATTTAGATAATGTGACTATATTAGCTATAGAAACAAGTTGTGATGAAACTAGTGTAGCAGTAGTTAAAAATGGTAAAAGAAGTACTATCGAATATAGTAAGTAGTCAGATTGAAACTCATAAACAATTTGGAGGGGTAGTACCTGAAATTGCGAGTAGACAACATATAGAAGTAGTGATGCAAATTGTTGAGGAAGCTTTAGAAGAAGCGAAAACAACATTAGATGAAATAGATGCTATTTGTGTAACACAAGGACCCGGTTTAATAGGTTCATTATTAGTTGGTGTTAATGTTGCAAAAACATTAAGTTACGCTTTAGATAAACCTCTAATTGCAGCACATCATATTGCAGGTCATATCTATGCTAGTAATATTGATAATGACGTAGTTTATCCATCATTAGCTCTTGTAGTCAGTGGGGGACACACAGAACTTGTCTATTTAAAAGATGAACTTGATTTTGAAATCATTGGTTCTACTCATGATGATGCTGTGGGTGAAGCTTACGATAAGGTAGCTAGACAGTTAAATCTTGAGTATCCTGGAGGTCCTAAAGTCGATAAACTAGCTAAGTTAGGTGAAGATAAGTATAAATTCCCTCGTGCGATGATTGATAGTGACGATTATAACTTTAGTTTTTCAGGTATGAAGTCAGCAGTAATCAACTTCGTGCATAATGCAAAACAACGAGGTGAAGAAATAGTGCCTGAAGATTTAGCATGTAGTTTCCAAACGGCAGTAGTTGAAGTTTTAATCGCTAAGACTAAGAAAGCTATTGTTAATCTAGGTGTAAAACAATTGATTTTAGCAGGTGGAGTGGCAGGTAATAGTGAACTGCGTAAGCAAATATTAGAATTAGAACAACAATTAGGGATAGAAGTACTTATTCCGAAAAATGAGTTATTGTAGTGATAATGCTGCGATGATGGGAGCTGTAGGATACTATTATTATAAAAATAATATATTTCGCTAATCCATTAACGCTAAATGCTAAGTCAACATTAGACTTTAGAAGAAGTTAGAGGATAAACATTAGAAGGAATTAACTCGTCAAAAATTGATTTTGTTGAAAATCATGATTTTTGAGTAACTCCCTTTTTATAAATATTTTGGTGTGATTATGAAAAAGACAACTTGATGAATTATTAGATACTAACTTACAACAAATAAATCATATTTCTGAAAAATAAGCATTTTATAGGATTTTCTAAAAAGATTAGGAGAAACAGTATTCGTTAAAATTTTTAAAGATCCATTAAAAATATAAACTAGAGTATGAAAGTATTTAAGAAAGTAAAGGTAATTTTATTACTAGATTTTTCCTGAATATTCTGCACTAGTACTGAAATATGAAGACTATATTCCACTAAATAAAGAAAAGCATAAATGATGAAGATATAGTAAAAAAATAGCAGTGTTAATATCTGATTTTTCATAGAGGAAGTGGCACTCAATTGAAAATGACAAAGAAATTTCATTGGAAAAAAAGTTTTAGAAAAATGTATATAGATTAGCTGATAGAAAAGAGTATACTAAAATATAGTGAGCTTTTATTCTAGGTTTTCTAAAGAAAATATTAGTAAAGTTAGATGAAGAATATGGAAAAACATTAGTTTTTAATTCATGGTGATTTTCGGTCTTAGAAACATTATGAGAAAAAGATGATAATTTAGTATTGATAGATTTTGAAAGAGTGAAGTATGCTAGTTATTATTTAGATTTTATTAAATATTTTCTATCAAGATTTAGATAATGATAAATTAAAAAAGATCTATTTTTTTAAAAACATTATTATGAAACATTCAAAATGAGAAAGTTCTTTCTGAGGAACTTGAGATACTGCCTGATTTTCTATCTCAGCACTAGGTATTTTAAACTATACCAAACGTGTTGAAGATAAAGAATTTGAGAATTGGGATTAAAAGATGTTAGAAGATGTTGAAAATTATTACATTTAAAATAACTATTAAGGAAATAGGAGAGTTGAAGAGTGAATAATATTAATGAAAAAAGCTAGAAGAAAAGTCGTAGACAAGCATTACTTTTTAGTCGATAAGTTGAAAGAAAACGTTAATGATTTAAAAAAGTATGCGAGAACTGTCAAAAAACTAGTTTCTAAGGATTCAGAAATGAATGATGAGTTTTTGGACAGAAATATGTAATATAGATTTTACAAAAATTGAATTTTTCCCTATAAGGTCGTTTGTTGGCTGGTATATTAAAAATAAACAAGATAATCCAAAGTATTTCAAATATATATAATTATTTAGTAGTAGAAAATACAGAATATCTTAATAGAAACGGGACAGAGTGCTTTCTAAAAATACACCAGCAATGATAGTGATATATTTTGCAGGTTTCTTGGGAGCTGGATTGTTTTGTAATCATTAATTTTTATAATGTTAATGTTAGCTCGTGGAAAATTTTTGAAGAGGTTCTTTTTAATTTATTAGCAGGACTTTTTAAATGCCCTTGTTCTTGAAGTAATTGATAGACAGTACATCTGGGAATGGGAAGTACCATATTTTGAAAAATAGTAAATTCCTAGCGTATGTTTGGACATATATTCCGATTATAATAATGTACTATATATGAATATTTCTACATTTATTACACAAGGGTCTAACTACAATATTAGTAATGAAATTAAACTTACTATAGGTACTTATATTTTTAATTTTAATTATTGTTAATGGCTTATTCAAATTAAAAAAATTCTGTGGATTTTATGTATAAAGTATATACAATAATCTTTAAAAATAATAGCTTTCATTAGTTTTATTTGTATCATACCTGCTTACTATTTCGGAAAACTACCAATTGATTGGATGTATATTCTGGTAACTGTTCTGATTGTAAGTAGTGTTAGAGTATTAGAGAAAAGTTAGTGCTACAAAGATCTGCAAAAACTTCTATTTTATCCAATGACATTTTGTTATTTAGTATACACTCAACCACGAGTGGTTAATACTCCTATTTTAGAGGAACAAAATATATTGTTGTATGTTTCAGGAGTATTAGCAATATTTAATAATAGTTATAAGTAAACTAGGAGAAAAAAACTAAATAAAATTAATATTAGTCCCTTTCTATATTTGATAAGAAAGGGATTAATAATTTTATATCCAATAATTTATATATCATAAAAGTGGTATTTGATTTTTATTTGACTATTATTTGTGTTAAAAATATAATATGATTAATATTAGGAGGCGATGATATGGCGAATATTTATTTAGATTACGCAGCAACATCAAGGAAAACATTTTGATATCATAGAAAAGAATATGAATATACTAAAAGAAATCTATGCTAATCCAAGTAGTAGCCATACTCTAGGTAAAGAAAAATAATAGGCTAGTTCGTGAAGGACGTGAAAAAAATAGCTAATACTCTAAATGCAAGTAGTAATGAAATAATTTTTTTAATTCAGGTGGTACTGAAAGTAATAATACAGTTTTTAATCATGTATTAAACTAGGTTTGAAACTGGAGAAATAATAATTACATCTATAGAACATCCATCTGTTAAAGCTAGTGCTAAGAGACTTGAAAGATTTGGATTTAAGATTCATGAATTATCAGTAGATGAAAGTGGAGCTATATCTCTAGATGAATTAAAAGAGAAGATTAATTCTAAGACAGTATTGATTTCAATTATGTTAGCAAATAATGAAACAGGGTACTAAATCCTATAAAAGAGATTTCAGAACTTATTGCGGATAAAAATATACTATTGCATAGTGATATAGTTCAAGCATTAGGTAAAAGTTGAAATAGATGTGAAAAGAATTAGGATTAGATTTTGCTTCAGCGTCTGCTCATAAATTAGGTTCTCTTAATAATTTTGGATTTTTATACGCAAAAAGATGGAGATGTTGAACCATTACTTTATTAGGTGGAGGCCAGGAAAATGGTCTTCGTTCTGGGACAACTGATTTACTAGGGATACTAGTTCTTAATGACTGTTTATCAGAGACCCTAAATTCAATTTCCAGCTCTTAGAGAATTGAAAAATTACTTTATTTCTGAACTTGAGAAAAATGGAGTTGAGTTTGAAGTAAATGATCTATAGAAAATTCATTGCCAAATATATTGAAATATTTATTTTAAAAATATGAAGCACAACGACTGATTACATATCTAGATGCTCGTGACATTTATATTTCTGGTGGATCTGCTTGTAGTTCAGGAAATATTAAAGGAAGTCGTATAATTACAGAGATGTATAATATTGAACGTGCTGCACATTCTGTTAGAATGAGTGTCGGCTTTGATACAAGCAGAGAATTAATTGATGAAGTTGTAGAAAAGATTGTAACTTTAGAGAAAAGAATTAAAGAAAGGAATTAATAATGAATAGCAACAAAAAAAGTAGTAGTTGGAATGAGTGGTGGAGTTGATTCATCTGTAACAGCATATCTTTTAAAACAACAAGGATATGATGTTATCGGTGTTTTCATGAAAAAAACTGGGAAGAAAAAGATGACAGAGGAGTTTGTCTTGCAGAAAAAGATTACGAAGATGTAATTAAAGTATGTGAACAATTAGATATTCCTTATTATTCTATAAACTTTGAAAAAGAATACTGGGATAAAGTATTTACTTACTTCTTAGATGAATACAAAAAGGTCGTACACCTAACCCAGATATTATGTGTAATAAAGAAATTAAAGTTTAAAAGTTTTCTTAGAATATGCTGAAGATTTAGGTGCTGACTATGTAGCAACAGGGCACTATGCACGAGTTAAAGATGTTGATGGAGAACGTTTAATGTTACGTGGTGTTGATAATAATAAAGATCAAACTTACTTTCTTATCTCAATTAAAACAACATCAAATTAAAAATATCCTATTCCCTGTAGGAGAACTTGAGAAAAAAAGATGTTCGTAAGATTGCAGAAGAAGCGGGTCTTGCTACAGCGAAGAAAAAGACTCAACTGGTATTTGTTTTCATCGGTGAGAAAAACTTTAGAGAATTTTTATCTCAATACCTACCAGCTCAAGGCGGTAAGATGGTAGATTTAGATGGTAATGTCCGTGGAGAACACATTGGTTTAATGCACTATACAATCGGTCAACGTCATGGACTTTAGGTATTGGTGGAACTAAAGATACAGAAGGTGAAGCATGGTTTGCATGTGGTAAGGACCTTGAAAACAATATACTGTATGTTTGCCAAGGATTCCACAATGAAAAACTATATTCAGATAGCTTATTAGCAAGTTCATTATCATTTACAACGAAAAATCCACAACCTAATAAATTCACATGTACTGCAAAAATTCAGATATCGTCAACCAGATACTGAAGTTGAAGTAGAAGTATTAGAGGATAACAAAGTAAAAGTTGTCTATAAAGAGCCAGTACGTGCTGTGACTCCTGGACAGGCAGTTGTTTTCTATGATGGAGATGTTTGTCTAGGTGGAGCGATTATCGACGAAGTATATAAAGATGGAAAAAAACTTCAACTGTAATATTTAATAAAATCCTAAAAGTTAGAGAAAAACTCTAACTTTTTAGGATTTTTAGTTTTATTTCTAAGTTATAAGACTATAGTATATATTGAGCTAGTAATGTATCAAATCTACGAATATCGATATCTTTTTCTTAGATTAATTTTTATTTTTCCAACTTTAGTCCAAAGTTCTACTTCAGCATTTCAAGTCGAAAGATTTTACCCGCATTTTCAGTTGACCACATTAGTATTGAAGAGTATGGTAGAGAATAGACTTTTTTCCTGTAAGTCCTTGTGCATCTTTTACAATAAGTCGTTTATCTGTAAACACAGCAACATCTCTTATTGTCGCAAGCTGCGACAGGCTGTTCACCGTTTATCAATAAGTTTGCAATATCTTGAGGGATAGCAACTTCTCTAAAGAATGTCCAGTTTAATAAATTCATTTCGTTAGCCATAATGTTTCTCCTTGTTTTAAAAATTAATTATTTGATTGAATTTTGTGATTTTTATCAGTATAACATAAAAATACATGAATAATAAATAATGTATTATAATTAGGTTTTCAGTACTAATATAATAAATTTAATGATATAATATAGGTACTAGGGAGAGACATATGAATATGAAAAGGAAGATGTCGTATTATTTTTAGGCAAAAATGTTAAATCTATTATTTTGGCATTTGTGTAGTCTTGTTTTAATAATCGGTGGTTTGTTTTATTTTAATCAAAAATAAAGACAGAAGATTATAGTGGTGTTAGTTTTTTTCTAATATAGTAATGAGACTAATAATAAGGATGAAAAAGCTGAAAATAGACACGATGAAAAGATTTTTGTTGATGTGAAAAGGTGCAGTAAAACATCCTGGGGTATTTGAAACGACAAAAGATAAAAGGGTAAGAGATTTAATAGAAGAAGCCGGTGGACTTTTGGAGGATGCTGATACTTCTACTTTGAATTTGAGTCAAAAAGTAAAAGATCAGATGGTTATTTATGTCCTTAAAGCATGGTGAAAAGCCGAAACAAATATCTGATGGTGGTAGTAGTTCATCTAATACAGATGTGATTAATATTAATACTGCTAATAAAGAGCAACTTATGAAAATTTCAGGAGTTGGAAAAACGAAGGCTGAGGCAATAATTTCATATAGAGAAAAAAATGGGGATTTTAAAAAGAAAGAAGATATTACAAAAGTACATGGTATAGGAAAAGCTACTTTTGAGAAAAATTAAAAGATAAAAATAGAGGTATAGTTATGCAGAGAATTAGTTGGGATGAGTACTTTATGGCTCAAAGCCACTTATTGTCACTTAGATCGACTTGTAGCAGATTATCTGTTGGAGCGACGATAGTTAAAAGACAAGACGAATAGTTTCAGGTGGTTATAATGGTTCAATTAAAGGGGATGAACATTGTATAGATGTTGGTTGTAAAAGTAGTAGAAGGGCATTGTGTAAGAACAATTCATGCTGAGATAAATGCTATTTTACAATGTTCTAAGTTCGGTGTTGGAACTGAAGGTGCAACTATTTATGTTACACATTTTCCATGTTTGAATTGTACAAAATCTATAATTCAAGCAGGGATAAAAAGAAATTTGCTATGCAAATGATTATAGAAATAATGAATATGCTCGAGAGTTATTAGAAAAATCAGGGGTTGTCGTAAGAAAAGTAGATTACGACGTAAAACAATGTAGTAGAAAGGTTACTAAATAAATAGTAATGATATACTTACAACTTTTCTTTTACTAGCATTAGGGGCGATATTATTAAATTATAACGTAATAATATCTATGCTATGTATTGTTATTTTTCTACTGATAACTTGGAAAAAAATAAAAAATCTTAATGCTAGGAAAACTATTATCTGTGTAATAGTCTTCTTAGCTTTTTTTATTCGGGGAGCATATGAACAAAAGAATAACATTACTCATCTAGGTAATGTTGAAAAATAAAAAAATTTAGAACTAGTAGTTTCCGATAGATTTGATGTAAATGGAGCCTATGCGTCATCTATTGGCAATCTTTCAGATGAGAAGGTGCTAGTAAAGTTATATAGCCAAGAGTGAAGAAGAAAAAGAACTTTTTAAAGAAAAAAATTTTTGGGGTGGAAAAAACTATTAGTAAATGCTAATATAGAAGATGTCTCAGAAAAGACTAATTTTTACTCATTTGATTATAAAAATATAATGAGAATAGAGGGCGATCTTTAAAAAGGATAACTATTAATGAAATTCATGAGATTAAAAATATAGATTCTGTATATTTTAAATTCTTAACTCTTAGAAATAAATTGAGTTTAAAAATTAATAAAGAACTAACCTTTGATAAAAGTGGTTATTTTCAAGCTTTAATTTTTGGAGATAAAAGGATATTTATTAAAAGATGATATAAATTCTTTTTAAAAATCTTGGAACAAGTCATTTATTAGCTATCTCAGGGTTACATATGGGTGTACTTATTTCTCTAATTTACTTTATCTTATTAAAATTTAGAGTAAGTGTTGATTATATAGAGAAAAATTATCTTGATTATAGTTCCAGTGTATATGTTGCTTTAGCGGAGCTAGCGCCTCTGTTCTTAGGGCAGGTTTTTATGATTATATTTTTACATCTTGCTTAGAAGAAAAATATAGATAAACTTGGTAGTTTATTGTTTACATTTTCTAATCTTACTAATGTATAATCCATTACTAATTTTTAATATTGGTTTTCAATTATCATTTTTAATTACATTTTGTCTATTGATGTCGAGCACTTATATAAAAAATTCTAGAAATAAAATTCATGGTGCATTTAGAATCAGTGTAATTTCTACATTAGCAAGTATTCCAATTTTATTGTATAATTTTTATACTATAACTTATATTTCTGTATTTAGTAATATTATCTTGGTACCAATTTTTAGTATTGTAATTTTTCCATTAATAATTTTCAGCTATATTGTATTTTTAATAAATGGTCAGGTGTTTAATATTATCTGTAGACCGATATTAAATATTACTTTCAATATATTCGATAAAGATTCAGGAGCTGTTTCTAATAGCACAACCTATTCGCATAGGTAAGTTAAATATATTTTTTTATATTAGTTATATTTCATTATTGTTTTAACTATATTGATAAACTTGAATAAATCTAAATATATGAATGCTATTTATGGAGCTTTTGGGAATAATTCTGATTTGTATAGGAGCTACATATACACCTAAAAGCATATATTGAAGATGTAAAAATAGGAAAAGAGAGTGTTTTTATATATTAGAGAAAATAAAAATAATCTGTTGATAAATACATCGAATAATATTCAAAATTTTTATACAGATTACAGAAAAAGACAAGGATTATGATATAATAAACCAGTACGATTTGCTTTTTAAATTATGAAGGAAAAAATAAATTTGAGTATTTACTTTGACTTCAGCAAAAAGAATAAAAGTAGTTACTCTATAGATCTTTTAGTGAGAGATCTTGTAGGAAAAGTTATTGTAATAGATAGTTTAGAAAAATAAATTATTAGAAGTAAAAAATATGGCGCAGTATAAAAAGATAGATTATATTGTCCTTAAAGAGAATACAGAGATGAAATTTGGAAAGAGTTCTATTTATTATCATAATAAAAAAAGTAAAAATAAAAAAATAAGAATTCTGAATTTGAAATTGAGGTAGATAATTAATGAAAAATGTCTATGTAATATATGGTGAAAATTTTGAAGCTATTAATGATTATGAAAAGAATATAGCTAAAAAGTATTTAAAAGAATTGGATGAATTTAACTATATAAAAATAAATATGCATGAAAAATACATTGGAATCTTTAGTGTATGAATGTAAAGTAGTGGTTTATTTGGGAATGAAAAAGTAGTAGTTGCTGAAAATTGTAATTTTCTACTTGCTAAACCTAAGAAGATTAAAGTAGAACACAATGTGGATACATTAATTAGTTATTTGGATAATATTAGTGAAGAAGTTGTGTTAATTTTAAAAGATTTCTGAAAAGATTGATAGTAGAAAAAAACTTATAAAAAAATTAAAGAAGTAGGAGAAGTTAAGGAGTTTTCTAATTTCAATGAAAAGGAAATAGCTAGCTATATAGTGAAAAGCTGTTGCTGATGCCAATCTGAAAATTTCGAGAGATGATGCAGAATTTCTTGTAAATTATACGCGTTTAGATTTTGCTAATATAAAAAGAATTAGAAAAACTACTCCTTTATTGTGATGGGAAGAAAAGTAATTACTAGAGAAGATATCGAATTACTAGCGACAAGAAGTTTAGAATATGATGTATTTAGTTTAACTAATGAGTTATTCGGGAAAAAATTATTCGAGATTAAGAGTAGTTTATAATTCTTTAGTATTAAAAAAAGAAGAACCGATTTTCTTATTATCACTTATTAGTGGACAATTAAGAATATATTATAAAGTAAAGGTTCTAGCTAAATGAACACTATTCACAAAAAGATATAGCTAGAGAATTAGGAGTTCATCCATATAGAGTACAACTAGCGGCACAAGGTATTAGAAATTATAGTGTGGACAAAATTATGAAAAACATTAATTTTAGCTGCTGATTATGATAAGTTATTGAAATCTTCGTATATGGATAAATACTTAATATTAGATTTGTTTATTAATAAACTAATAGAAGAGCTAAAATAAAACTTTATTTTTCAAGATTTTATAATTTTATAAAAATTTTAAAAATATATGAACTAACAGTTGTAATAGTTTATTGATATCTAAATTAACTACATAAAAGTTAGTTAGATATATAATATACATTGTAGGGTGCTTGGCAAAAGTCTATTTCTTAGAAATACTGAACTTGTCAAGTAGTCTCTATTTTTATTTTAGGTAATTAAAAAGGGTTTAATCAAAAATATTCAGAAAAACAAAAATTCAGATAAATTAGTTTATTCTGAACAAATATAATGTTATAATAGTAATGTTGAAAAGAAATTAATAAAAATGAGGTATTGTTTAATGAAGAAAATTGAAACTAAGTTAGCTCAATTAGGAAATAGAAAAGACAAAGTAACTGGGAGCAATTGTAACACCGATATATTTATCTACAGCATATGCGCATCCTGGACTAGGTGAGAGTACAGGTTATGATTACACAAGAACAAAAATCCTACTCGTACAATTTTAGAGGTGGGATTATGTGAACTTGAAGAAGGATGTCGTGCGATAGCAACGAGTTCAGGTATGAGTGCTATTCAATTAGTCTTTGAATTGTTTGAATTGAATAGTGAATTTCTAGTTTCTAGAGATTTATATGGTGGAAGTTTTAGATATTTTGATGAACTTGAACGTAAAGGTGCACAGAAATTCATCTATTTCACTGATGAGGAAGATCTTGAAGTGAAAATTACAGAAAATACTAAAGCTGTATTTATAGAAACACCAACTAATCCATTAATGCAAGAAGTTGATATTGAAAAAGTTGCAAAAATCGCTAAAGAAAAGAATGCGTTATTAATAGTAGATAATACTTTATTAACACCATTAAGACAGAAACCATTAACTATGGGGGCTGATATTGTTGTTCACTCAGCTACAAAATATTTAACAGGGCACAACGATATTTTAGCTGGAGCTGTAATTACTAATGATGAACAAATTGGAGAGAGGTTAGCATGGATTTCTAATACTACGGGTGCGGTATTATCTGCGTTTGATAGTTGGCTATTCGTTAGAAGTTTAAAAACTTTACCATTACGTTTTAATCAACAAGAAAAATGCTATGAAATTGGCAGAAGAGTTAGAAAAAATCCAAATGTTAAAGAAGTACTGTATCCGAAAAAAGGAGCTATGCTTAGTTTTAAACTTCACGACGCTTCTAAGATTGATGCATTTCTACGTTCATTAAAGGTTGCAACATTCGCAGAAAGTTTAGGTGGAGTTGAAACACTAGTAACGTACCCTACAACTCAAACTCACTTTGATATCCCAGAAGAATTACGTCTTTCTTATGGATTAACACCAGATTTATTGAGAATATCTGTAGGTGTTGAAGATATTGAAGATTTATTAGAAGATTTTACACAAGCTTTAGAAGTATAGAGGACAGAAATAATGAGTAGAGTAGAAGTATTTGTAAATAAGTATTATGTTGAAAGAAGAAATACAAATAGTTTAAAATGGGATGCTTTAGAAGAGCGATTCGGAGATAAAGATTTACTTGCTATGTGGGTAGCTGATATGGAATTTAAAACTCCAGATAGTATAAGAGAAGCGCTGATTGAACGAGTAAATCATGGAGTTTTCGGTTATACTAAGTTACCTGAAAGTTATTATGATGAATATAAAAAATGGCAAAAACAAAAGTATGATGTCAATGTGGATAAACAATGGATAAGATTTGCTCCTGGTATTGTCCAAGCAATTTTATGGGTAATTCATGCGTATACGGAAAAAAAGAAGATTCAGTTATAATTATGCCACCTGTATATTATCCATTTGCTAATTCTATTAGAAATAGTGGAAGAAAACTAGTTGAATCGCCGCTACTTGAGGAAAAATGGTGAATTTAAAATAGATTTCGATACATTTGAAAAAGAGATTCGTGATAACAATGTAAAATTATATATTCACTGTTCACCTCATAATCCGGTAGGTAGAGTCTGGACGTTAGAAGAACAAAAAAACGTGTTTTTGAAATTTGTGAGAAGTATGATGTACTTGTATTATCTGATGAGATTCATCAAGATTTTACATATAATAATCACAAGCAAATTTCTGCATTAGCACTGGAAGATGGAAAATATAATCATCGTCTTATTGTCGCTAATTCAGGATCGAAAAACATTTAACCTTGCATCATTGGTTCATGCAACTTTATTAATTCCCTGATGAAAAAGTAAGAAATGGTTTTTGATAAATATAAAAAGAAAACTTAGAAGCGGAACCCTAGCTTACTAGGGACAAATTGCTCTAGAGGCTGGTTATAGAGAAGGGCATGAATGGCTTGAAGGTTTAAAAAGAAACAGTATTGTATAATTATACTTTTACTACATGACACTCTTAAAGAAAAAGTTCCAGCAATTAAGATATATCCATTAGAAGGAACGTATTTAGTATTTGTTAATTTAGAAAAAGTACTAGATGGAAAAAAACAACAAAACAATTCATACAAGACGAATGTGGTTTAGCGATTGATTTTTGGTCATTGGTTTGGTAAAGGTTATAATAAATATATTAGAATAAATCTAGCAACTAGCCCGGATAATGTAAAAGAGGCTATTGATAGAATAATTAACAATTGTAATAAATAGAATTACGTAAGAAGGAAGAACTTAGAAAAAAATATTTCTAGGTTCTTCCTTTAATTAGTAATAAAAAAACTACTCAGAAGCCTGAGTAGTTAATAAAATTAGTTTAGCTAGGTTTGATTTGTATCTAGCAGCTGCGTTTTTGTGGATTAAGTTAGTTTTAGCAGCTTTATCGATTTTTGTAAGCAAGGTTTACTAACTCTGCAGCGTTAGCAGCACCTTCAGATTTAGCTACTTTAGCTTTTTTTAATAGCTGTACGCATTTCAGATTTTTAGCTGTGTTAGCAGCATTAGTTTTAGCATCTTTTCTTACGCTTAATACTGATGATTTAATGTTTGGCATTCGATTCACCTCCTGATTATAGTTTTTTTACTAAGAAATATTAATTAATATTCTTAATTACAATGAATTAAGTGTTGTTAGATACAACTACCTCATTTTAACATATTAAAATTGTAAATGCAAGATATTTTTATAAAAATTTTTAGCATTACATTATTTTTTTATAATTTTTTTATATTTTTGTTGACGAATGGATATAATATGTGTTAGTATAAATGACGTTGATATTTAATTTTACATAGGTAAGGTTATTTGTCTTCTGACTTTATTATAATAAAAAGATGTTTGAGAGATCCATCTATAAAAACTTGAAGTACTGATTTCTCTAATCAGTACTTCTTTATTTCTCTTAAACAAGACAAGGAGATATATAATGAGAAATAATACAGTTAAAGTATTAACTATTCAAGCATTAATAGCAGCAATCTACGTTGTTTTAACAGTTGCTATTGCACCATTTTTCATACGGTGCTATTCAATTACGTATTAGTGAATCACTATCTCAATTAGTGGTATTTAGTAAAAATATTGGTTCCCTATAACTTTTAGGTGTAGCAATAGCAAATATTTTTTTAGTCCACTTGGTATTGTAGATGTGTTCTTCGGGACTTTAGGAACAGGTTTAGCGTTAGCTATCAGTGTTTTTGTATTTAAATTTGTAAAAAAATAGAATCGCTAGACATATTCTTAATATTGTCATTTACTTAGTAGTTTGTATGCCGATTATTGCATATGAAATTACTATCTTTAGCGGCTAAAACTCTGCAAGAGTACCATTCGAATTTGAAGCATTCACAGCAATTTACGGATCACTTTTATTATCACAAGTTGTTGTAATGGTAATTGGTATTGTTATTACAGAAGCATTAAATAAAAGCTATTGATCTTAAAAAGTTTTTGAATAATATTCATAAATAAATCGTTAGGAAATTTTTCTAGCGATTTTTTTAATTTTAGTATTGACCTTTACGTTACGTAATAGTATATAATTAATATATCACTAGTGAAATATTATAAAAATATAGAGGAATAAATATGAGGATAAATGAGGTTGTGAAGCTCACAGGTGTGAGTGCAAGAACACTACAATATTATGATGAGATTGGATTATTAATTCCAAAGAAACTAGATAATGGTTATAGAGATTATACTAATGAAAAATCTAGAAAAACTTCAAAAAATACTATTTTATAGATGTTTAAAAGTTTAAGTTAAATGATATTAAAAGAATTGTTAGATGGAGAAACTGAAAATTTAAAAAAATACTTGAACAACAACGGGAGTTAATTTTTAAAAAGAGAAAGAAAAAGTTTTGAAATAATTTTACATAATATAGAAAAACAATAAAAAAACATATAAAGGAGAAGAAACAATGACTATAGAAGAAAAAAATTTAATGGATTTAAAAAGAAGACTTTAAATAAGTATGAAAGATCAAGCTATAGAAAAAGTATGGTAAAAAGAAACAATAGAAGAATCTAAGAAAAGACAGAGTGGTAAGGAGGATATAGTAACAGAGAAATTTAACAGTGTTTTTCCGTTCTATGGCAGAATATAAAAAAATGGAATTAGCGTAGAAGAAAAAGAAGTTCAATCTAGAGTAGAAGATCTTTATAATTATATGAATGACTATGCTTTTTGATTGTAGTATAGAAGTTTTCTCATATATAGGAAAAGGTTATGTACATAATCCAGAATTCAAAAAGCAATATAGATAAATTTGGAGAAGGTGTGGCTGAATATACATCTAAGGCTATAGATGTATTTTGTAACAGTAGATTAAATAAGTAATTTTTATAGTAGGAATAATAAATTTATAATTCATTTTAAATTTTTTAAAAAAACTATTGACAAATAAAAATTAATATATTAGAATAAATAAGTCAGTTGAAAATGTACCGTAGACAGTAGGGGGAGAAATCCTTAATTAACCTACCGAGGACAAAATTCGAAAAGAAACTTATGTGCCTTTTTGTATGTTCTCGCATGCAAGAAGGTTTTTTTAATGGTACTGAAATTGATAAATCTACTTAGGAGGAAGTTCAATGTCAAAAGCTATTGAGAGAAAAACAAGAGTTAGTAAATCAAATCGCAGAAGAAATTAAAGCAAGTTCTTCAGTTGTTATCGCTGACTACCGTGGATTAAACGTTGCGGAAGTAACAGAATTACGTAACAACATGCGTAACGAAGGTTTAACTTTTAAAGTTTATAAAAACTCATTAGTTCGTCGTGCGATGGAGCAAGCAGGAATTGAAGGATTAGACGAAGTTCTAACTGGACCAAATGCTTTTGCTTTCTCAACAGACGATGCTGTAGCTCCTGCTAGAGTTTTTAAACGATTTCGCTAAAAGAACACGAAAAACTTAGAACTAAAAAGCTGGTGTTATAGAAGGAAAAGTTGCAGATCAAGCTGAAATTAAAGCTATCGCTACATTACCAAGTCGCGAAGGATTACTTTCAATGTTACTATCTGTATTAACAGCGCCAATGCGCAATACTGCTTTAGCTGTTAAAGCTGTTGCAGACCAAAAAGCTGAACAAGAAGCTTAATAAATAAAAAAATATTAAAAACATATAATTTAAAAAAATCGGAGGAAATTTATAATGACTAAAGAACAAATTTTAGACGCTATCAAAGAAATGTCAGTTTTAGAATTAAACGACTTAGTAAAAAGCAATTGAAGAAGAATTCGGAGTAACTGCTGCTGCACCTGTAGCTGTAGTTGGTGGAGCTGCTGCTGGAGCTGCTGAAGAAAAAAACTGAATTTGACGTAGTTTTTAGCTAACGCTGGAGACTCAAAAATTAAAGTAATCAAAGTTGTTCGTGAAATCACTGGAGACGGACTAAAAGAAGCTAAAGAAAAAGTTGATGGTGCGCCAGCAACACTTAAAGAAGGAGTTTCTAAAGAAGAAGCTGAAGAAATCAAAGCTAAATTAGAAGAAGTTGGAGCAACTGTAGAAGTTAAATAATTTCTATTCTAAGTAGATAAAAAGATAGATGTAAATAAACAATAATATTCTATTTGAGAATATTTGATACGATGATAATAACAAAAAAATAGTATATCTCAAGTGTCTAGCTATGGGATATACTATTTTCTTTCATTTTAAGAGGTGTCTTTATTATGGAACATTATTATACAAATAATCCGACGACAGAAAGTCGAGAAAAATTATCAACTCAACAATAGCAAATGAGAATTTGAAATTTTATACAGATAATGGAGTATTTTCTAAAGAGAGTGTAGATTTTTGGAACTAAAAACAATGTTAGAAAGTTTCACTACAGATAAAGAAAAATGCTAAAGTTGCGGATATTGGATGCGGTTATGGGGTTATATCTATATTCCTAGCAAAAAAATATCCGACATATAAGTTTACTATGGTAGATGTAAACAATAGAGTATTAGAATTATCTATATTGAACTTAATAATATAGAAAATGAAGTAGAAGTACTAGAAAGTAGTTCCTTTGACAATGTTGAAGGAAACTTTGATATAGTTTTAACAAACCCACCAATAAGAGCTGGGAAAAAATTGTACATAAAATAATGACAGATAGTTATGAACATCTAAAACGCTCAAGGTGAGCTTTGGGTAGTTATACAAAAAAACAAGGAATGGCTAGTTGTAAAAAATTATTAGAAGATACTTTTTCAATAGTAGAAGTAGTTTCGAAAAATAAGGGTTACTATATCCTAAAAGCCGTAAAAATAATTGACAACTTGCTATGACTATGATAAAATGATATATTGCAAGTAATTCTATTTTCTTTTTAGATAGAATTGCCAAAATTATATAAGTAAGTAAGAGAAAATGTATATATTTTCTTTTTAGTTTTTTTAAGAGAAAAAGCTGAGAGGTGACACAGTTGCAAAAAGTTAAATTTGGTAAGCACAGAGAAAGACGTAGCTATGCTAGAATATCAGAGGTAATTGATTTACCGGACTTAATTGAAATTCAAACCTTATCTTATGATAAATTTTTAGAAACTGGTCTAAAAGATGTTTTTAAAGATGTATCACCAATAGAAGGTAATAATGATAAATTAAGTTTAGAATTTATCGACTATAAATTAGAACTCCTAAATATGATGTTGATGAGTCTAAAGAACGTGACGCTACATATTCAGCACCTTTAAGAGTGCGCGTACGTTTAATTAATAAAGAACGTGACGAAATTAAAGAACAAGAAGTATTTATGGGTGAATTACCGTTGATGACTGAAACTGGAACGTTTATCATCAATGGTGCAGAACGTGTAATTGTATCTCAATTAGTACGTTCGCCTTCTGTATATTTTTACAGAAGATGACAAACTTAAAGTTAAAAAAATATTCCAAATGCCTATAAAAACAACTGTTATTCCTAACAGAGGAGCTTGGTTGGAATTTGAAAAAGATATTAAAGGATTAGTTTATGCTCGTATCGACAGAACTAGAAAAATTCCTTTTAACAACGCTTATTAGAGCGTTAGGTTTTGAATCTGACGAATCAATTATTAAACTATTCGGAGAAGATACAGAACTATTAAACACATTAGAAAAAGATGAAAACCTAGACACAGGAACTGCGTTAAAAGTAATTTATGATAAATTACGTCCTGGAGAGCCAGCTAACGTAGAAACTGCAAAAGCAACTTTACACGGTAGATTCTTCGATCCAAGAAGATATGACCTTGCTAAAGTAGGACGTTATAAATTAAATAACAAACTTCACGTTGGTGAACGTCTAGAAAACCAAATTCTAGTTGAACCAATCGTTGATACAGAAACAGGAGAAATCTTAGTAGAAAAAGGTACTAAGTTAACACGTGAGATCATTGATGGAATTTATGAAGAATTAGGAACTACAGCTAACGTAGTAGAATTCGATATGAATGAAAGTCTTGATGGAAGTGACAGTCTTAAATTACAATTATTCAAAATTGTAAACCAAGTAAAAGTAGGTAATGACTTCGATATCGATGAATTAACAGATGATCAAGTATTACATGTAATTGGTAATGGAGCACCCTAATAAAGATGTTCTAACACTAACAATTGCTGATATCGTAGCAAGTATTAACTACTACCTATTATTAATTAGAACTCGTAGAAATAACGATGGATTTGAATTTGAATTAATCGGACGTGTAGATGATATCGACCACCTTGGTAACCGTCGTCTACGTTGTATTGGAGAACTATTACAAAACCAAATTCGTGTAGGTATTTCACGTATGGAACGTGTTGTGCGTGAACGTATGAGTATTCAAGATACAAATGAAATCACTCCACAACAACTAATTAACGTAAGACCAGTTACAGCAATTATTAAAGAGTTCTTTGGAAGTTCTCAACTTTCACAATTCATGGACCAAGTAAACCCACTAAGTGAGCTTACTCACAAACGTCGTTTATCTGCACTTGGACCTGGTGGTTTAACAAGGGAACGTGCAGGGATGGAAGTTCGTGACGTTCACTACTCACACTATGGTCGTATGTGTCCGATTGAAACACCAGAGGGACCAAACATCGGTCTTATAAACTCACTTTCATCATTTGCTCGTATAAATGAATTTGGATTCATTATGACTCCATATAGAAAAGTTGAATTTGATGGAGAAGGTCGTCCATACGTAACTGAAAACGTACAATATTTAACAGCTGATCAAGAAGATAAATACGTTGTAGCACAATCAACTGCTAATGTTGATGAAAAAGGTTACTTCGTAGATGAAGAAGTAGTATGTCGTTTCAGAGGAGATAACACAGTTAAACCTCGTGAAATGATGAACTTCATGGACGTATCACCTAAACAGGTAGTTTCTGCTGCCACAGCATGTATTCCGTTCTTAGAGAATGACGACTCTAACCGTGCCCTAATGGGAGCGAACATGCAACGTCAAGCAGTACCTCTAATGATTACAGAAGCACCATTCGTTGGTACAGGTATGGAGCACCTTGCAGCACGTGACTCAGGAGCGGCTGTTATCGCTAAATATCCTGGTATCGTTGAATATGTTGATGGAGCAAAAATTAAAGTACGTCGTATTGAAACTCTAGAAGGTAAAGAAATTAAAGGTGATTTAGATACATACGTAATTCACAAATTCGTACGTTCTAACCACTCTACAGCATACAACCAAAAACCAATCGTTAAAGTTGGTGATAGAGTAGAACCTAAAGATATCCTTGCAGATGGACCATCTATGGATAAAGGAGAATTAGCTTTAGGTAAAAACCTTGTAGTAGCATTCGTAAACTGGGATGGATATAACTATGAGGATGCTGTTATCATGAGCGAACGTCTTGTAAAAGATGATGTTTATACTTCTATCCACGTAGAAGAATATGAAACAGATGCTCGTGACACTAAACTTGGGCCAGAAGAAATTACTCGTGAAATTCCAAACGTAGGTGAAAATGCACTTAGAAACCTAGATGCACGTGGAATTATCCGTATTGGGGCTGAAGTTAAAGATGGAGATATCTTAGTAGGTAAAGTTACACCGAAAGGATTAACTGAACAAACTCCAGAAGAAAAATTATTATATGCTATCTTTGGAGCTAAATCTAAAGAAGTACGTGATACTTCATTACGTGTACCTCACGGTGCTGATGGAGTAGTTGCTGATGTTAAAATCTTTAAACGTGAAGATGGTGCTGAATTACCTAACGGTGTAAATGAACTTGTACGTGTATTCATCGTTCAAAAACGTAAAATCCGCGTAGGGGATAAAATGGCCGGTCGTCACGGTAACAAAGGGGTTATCTCAAATATCTTACCAGAAGAAGATATGCCTTACCTACCAGATGGTACACCAGTTGACGTAATGTTAAACCCACTAGGGGTTCCATCTCGTATGAACATTGGACAAGTATTAGAGCTACACTTAGGTATGGCTGCTAAACAACTAGGAATCCACGTAGCAACACCAGTATTCGATGGTGCTACTGATGAAGATGTTTGGTCTACAGTTGCTGAAGCTGGAATGGCTAAAGATGCTAAGACAGTTCTTTATGATGGACGTACAGGTGAACCATTCGACAGCCGTGTGTCTGTAGGGGTAATGTACATGATTAAACTTGCACACATGGTTGATGATAAACTTCACGCTCGTTCAATTGGACCATACTCATTAGTAACACAACAACCACTTGGAGGTAAAGCTCAATTTGGTGGACAAAGATTTGGTGAGATGGAGGTATGGGCACTTGAAGCTTATGGTGCTGCATATACTCTTCAAGAAATCTTAACGTACAAATCAGATGATACTAATGGTCGTGTTAAAACATACGAAGCTATCGTTAAAGGTGAAAACATTCCACGTCCAGGAGTTCCTGAATCATTCCGAGTACTTATGAAAGAACTTCAAGCACTAGGTATGGACTTCAGAGTAATGGATAATGAAGATAACGAAGTAGACATGGGTGATATTGATTTAGGAGATACAATTGATTTCCACGAATCACACCACCACAACCACAATGAAGAAGAAGCTAAAGAAACAGAAAAAGCTTCAAAAGAAAATACTGAAAATGGATATCAAAGTTTAGCTAACTTAATTCTATCTGATTCAGAAGAAGTTGAAGAAGAATCAAGTGAAGAAACTTCAGGATATCAAGCATTAGCTAATCTATTAATGTCAGATACAGATGAGTATGAAGACGTTGAAGATGATACTGATGAAGAATAATATAAATTTTACAATTAATCACAAAAGAACTATTCAAGGCATTTATACAAAAATAAAGGAGGTATGCTCTTGATAGACGTAAATAATTTTGCATATATGAAAATTAGTTTAGCTTCTCCAGAAAAAAATCAGAAGTTGGTCTTATGGAGAGGTTAAAAACCTGAAACAATTAACTATAGAACTTTAAAACCAGAAAATGATGGGCTATTCTATGAAAGAATTTTTGGTCCAACAAAAGACTGGGAATGTGCTTGTGGAAAGTACAAAAGAGTTAGATATAAAAAACATTAAATGTGATAAATGTGGAGTTGACGTAACTTTAGCTAAAGTTCGTCGTGAAAAGAATGGGGCACTTAGAATTAGCTGCCCCAGTCAGCCACATTTGGTATTTCAAAAGGTATTCCAAGTAGAATGGGTCTTCTACTTGACCTTAGCCCAAGACAATTGGAAGAAGTAATTTACTTTGCTTCTTACATTGTTATTGATCCAGGTGAAACTGACTTCATGAAGAAACAAATTGTTTCTGAGCGTGAAGTACGTGAAGCGCGTAGCACATTTGGAGCAAACTCTTTCGTAGCTAAAATGGGAGCTGAAGCAATTCGCGATCTATTAGCTGAGTTAGATATCGAAAAAGAACTTAAAGACCTTAAAAATGAACTTAAAGAATTAAGTGAAAGCAACTATAAATCTGGTCAAAAAGTTGTAAAAATCATCAAACGTGTTGAAGTATTCGAAGCGTTTAAACACTCTGGAAATAAACCAGAATGGATGATTATGACTGTATTACCAGTTATTCCACCTGAATTAAGACCTATGGTTCAATTAGATGGTGGACGTTTCGCAACAAGTGACTTAAACGATTTATACAGACGTGTAATTAACCGTAACAACCGTCTGAAAAAACTTATCGAACTTAAAGCTCCAGGGCTAATTGTACAAAACGAAAAACGTATGTTACAAGAAGCTGTAGATGCATTAATCGATAACGGACGTCGTGGTCGTCCTGTAACAGGTCCTGGTAACAGAACATTAAAATCATTATCTAATATGTTAAAAGGTAAACACGGTCGTTTCCGTCAAAACTTATTAGGTAAACGTGTTGACTACTCTGGACGTTCAGTAATCGTAGTTGGTCCAAACCTAAAAATGTACCAATGTGGATTACCTAAAGAAATGGCACTTGAATTATTCAAACCATTTGTAATGCGTGAATTAGTTAAACGTGAGTTAGCTAATAACATTAAAAATGCTAAAAACCAAATCGAAAGAATGGAAGATCATGTATGGGATATCTTAGAAGATATTATTCGTGAGCACCCAGTATTACTTAACCGTGCCCCGACTCTTCACAGACTAGGTATCCAAGCATTCGAACCAATCTTAGTAGAAGGACGTGCAATTCGTCTTCACCCTCTTGTTACAACAGCGTTTAACGCTGACTTCGATGGTGACCAAATGGCCGTTCACGTACCTTTATCAAAAGAGGCACAAGCAGAAGCACGTATGCTAATGTTAGCTGCTCAAAACATCCTTAACCCTAAAGATGGTAAACCAGTAGTTACTCCATCTCAGGATATGGTATTAGGTAACTACTACCTAACACTTGAAAGACCTGGAGCAGTAGGGGAAGGTATGATCTTCAAAGATGCCGATGAAGCAAGAATAGCATACCAAAATGGATATATTCACCTTCACACACGTGTTGGTATCGCGGCAAAATCATTTGAAAACCCAACGTTCACAGAAGAACAAAACAAAAAATTACTTGTTACTACTATTGGTAAAGTAATCTTTAACGATATATTACCAGAAGGATTCCCTTATCTAAATGAACCTACAAAAGATAATTTAGAATCAGCAACTCCTGATAAATATTTCGTATCACCATCTGATCTTGCAGAAGGTGGATTAAAAGCATATATTGCTGAACAAGAAGCTGTAACACCATTCAAAAAAAGGTTTCTTATCGAAAATCATTTCTGAAATCTTTAATAGATTCCACATTACTGAAAACATCTATGATGTTAGACAGAATGAAAGATTTAGGATTCAAATACTCTTCAAGAGCTGGTATTACAGTAGGGGTAAGTGACGTATTCGTCTTACCTAATAAATATGAAATCTTAGCAGACTCACAAGCTAATGTTGATAAAATCACAACATTATACAGACGTGGTCTATTAACTGAAGAAGAAAGATATCAAAATGTTATTGCCCAATGGGCAAAAGCAAAAGATATCATCCAAGATCAACTTATGGACTCTCTTCCAGCTACTAACCCAATTTATATGATGAGTGACTCTGGAGCCCGTGGTAACGCGTCTAACTTTACTCAGTTAGCCGGAATGCGTGGTCTGATGGCATCTCCATCAGGACGTATCATGGAAATGCCTGTACGTTCGTCATTTAAAGAAGGATTAACAGTATTAGAGTTCTTCATCTCTTCTCACGGTGCGCGTAAAGGTCTTGCCGATACTGCGCTTAAGACAGCCGACTCAGGTTACTTAACTCGTCGTCTTGTAGACGTTGCACAAGATGTTATCGTTCGTGAAAACGACTGTGGTACATCTCGTGGATTAAGAGTTGCTGCACTTAGAAAATGGAACAGATGAAATCGAAAGCTTACAAGAACGTCTTGAAGGTAGATACAGTAAAGAAACTGTTGTTCACCCAGAGACAGGAAAAGTTATCGTTGAAGATGGTCAATTAATCACTCTAGATACAGCTAAAGAAATTGAAGCAGCTGGAATCGAAAGTGTTGTTATAAGATCAGCATTTACATGTAACTCTCGTCACGGAGTTTGTGAGAAATGTTATGGTAAAAACTTAGCTACAGGTGAAAAAGTAGAAGTTGGGGAAGCAGTTGGTACAATTGCCGCTCAATCTATCGGAGAACCTGGTACACAGCTTACAATGCGTACGTTCCACACAGGTGGGGTTGCCGGTGCCGATATCACTCAAGGTTTACCTCGTATTCAAGAGTTATTTGAAGCGCGTAATCCAAAAGGTAAGGCATTAATCTCAGAAGTAGATGGAACAGTTACAAAAGTTGAAATCGATAATAATCACGTACGTAGAATTTACGTATTAAGTGAAATCGGTGAAGAAAGAGAATACCAAGATTATGGTGCAAGCCGTATGTTAGTTAAAGAAGACGACAAAGTTAAACGTGGTCAAGCTTTAACTGAAGGGTTCTATTGAACCAAAAGAATTACTATCAATTGCTGGTTTAGAAGCAGTACAAAGTTACTTATTAACTGAGGTACAAAAAGTTTACCGTATGCAAGGGGTAGAAATCAGTGATAAACACGTTGAGGTTATGGTACGTCAAATGTTAAGAAAAGTACGTGTAATCAATGCTGGAGACACTGACTTACTTCCAGGTTCATTAGTTGATATTCACAAATTCACAGATGAAAACAAAAAAATCCTTGCGGTACGTGGAAACATGGCTACAGCTAAGCCTGTAATTCTAGGTATCACTAAAGCTTCATTAGAGACTGAAAGTTTCTTATCTGCAGCTTCATTCCAAGAAACTACTCGTGTTCTTACAGACGCAGCAGTTAAAGGAAAAGTTGATAGACTTATGGGACTTAAAGAGAACGTTATTATTGGTAAGCTAATTCCAGCAGGAACAGGAATGCCAAGATACAATGACGTAGATATCAAAGTTGAAAATGAACTTGAATTAGAAATGGATAACGAATTAAGTAGACCAATTGAAGAAGAATTACACGAAGAATTAGGATCTATTTAATTTAGAACATAGAAAAAGTTAATAGAATATAAAAAATCTTATATTCCTATTGACAAATCTATAAAAAAGTATGTAAAATAGATAATGTTGAATACAAAAGTAGAAGCACCCGTTTCTCACCTGCCAATATTGATTGTTCAGGTTTATGTAGATGAAATGTAGAATTTTATGCTGGGTGTTTTGCACTCAGTTTTTTAATGCTTTTAGTATTTAATGAAATTTATAAATAGGAGGTGCTGATCATTAGTAAAGATACTGCACAAGTAAATGAAGGTATTAAAGCGAAAGAGTTTCTTTTAATTAGTCAAAATGGAGAACAATTAGGAGTTAAAACTAAAGGCAGAAGCGATGCAAATTGCAGAGCGTATGAACTTAGATGTTGTTCTAGTAGCTCCAAATGCTAAAAAACACCAGTTGCTAAAATTATGAACTACGGTAAGTTCAAATTTGAACAACAAAAGAAAGAAAAAAAGAAGCACGTAAGAAACAAAAAAATCGTAACAACAAAAGAGATAAGATTATCTCCGACAATTGAAAAACACGATTTTCGAAACTAAGTTGAAAAATGCACGTAAATTCTTAGCAAAAGAAGACAAAGTTAAAAGTTTCTATTCGTTTTTAAAGGGAGAGCAATCACCCACAAAGAAATTGGACAGAAAGTTTTTAGAAAAACTTTTCTAACGAAGCTAGCGATATAGCTACTGTCGAACAAAAAACCTAAAAATGGAAGGTCGCAGTATGTTCTTAGTTCTAGCACCAAAAAAAGAGAAATAAAGGTTTAATATAGGAGGAATTTGATAATGCCAAAAATGAAATCTCACCGTGGTTTAGCAAAAACGTGTGAAAAAAACAGCTAGCGGTAAATTAAAAACGTAGCCGTGCTTTATACTTCTCACTGGTTTTCAAGAAAAACTACTAAACAAAAAAACGTCACTTACGTAAAAGCTTCATTAGTATCTCGTGGTGATTACAAACGTATTAGAACTTTATTAGTTAAATAATATTAAAGAAGATTAATTATAGCGTAAATACTTATTTAAGTTATACATAAGGAGGAATTAGATATGCCACGTGTTAAAGGTGGAACTGTGACTCGTCGTCGCCGTAAAAAGTTTTAAAAACTAGCTAAAGGATATTTTGGTTCAAAACATACATTATTCAAAGTTGCTAAGCAACAAGTAATGAAATCAGGAATGTATGCTTTTCAGAGACCGTCGTCAAAACAAAAACGTAACTTCAGAAGATTATGGATCGTTCAGTACTAATGCAGCTGCAAGATTAAAATGGATTATCTTACAGCCGTTTAATGAACGGACTTAAAGTTGCTGGAATCGATATTAACAGAAAAATGTTATCAGAAATCGCTATCCACGACGCAGCAGCATTCACAAGCATTTGTGAACAAGCTAAAAGCAGCTTTTAGCTAAATAATTATAGAAAATTTAAAGAATACTGCATAATTTTGTAAGTATTCTTTTTATAATTAAACACCTTAGAGAGTCATTTTTCGGCTCTTTAAGGTGTTTTATTAATTAATAGACTATCTTTCTAGGGTTATTTAATCTATGGAGTTTTGCTTGAGCAATTTCATTGTACACTTCTTCATTTCTTTTTTTCGTATAATAAAATAGCCCATGTGTACCATAATAAATCACAAAAACTGTAAGAATACATCTAATTTATCATAACAGCACTCTTTTTTCGCTAAAATACGCTTTTAAGAAAGTAATTGTTTCTCATAGTTTAAATCATTTTCTGATATAAAACTCGCAATATCGAAGTAATAATCATTGTATCCTGCATATTCAAAAATCTATTAAATATAATTTATCTTTTTGTAAATAAGAAATTACCTTCAACTAAGTCGTTATGGCATAATCTGTCAGGTTCATAGAACACTTTTTAAAATTATCTATGATGTGCAAATATTGTTCAAGAATATTCTGTTTTTCATCTATTTGGTTATAATAATTATAAAATTGCTTAACAGGATCAAATATATGCTCAGCTTGAAATTTTTTTCGAATGAAAGTTATTAAGAAGTTTTCCTATTCTTATAATACTTGATAAATTTTCTTTGTGAAATAAATGTTTTTGGATTAGGTTGAAATTCTGTAATTAGGTTATCATTATTGAAGAATATTGGTTTAAGAAAGTAATCTTCATTGGTAAGAAGACTAATAGCTTCTTTTTCGTTATTTTTATTTACAATATTTGTAGAGTCTTTAGATGTTCTATAGAAATATTTATTATTATCCGTTGTAATAATATAATTTTTATTAGTAATTCCATAACTTGTTTCTTCTAGTGAGATTACTTTTTCATTTAAAATTTTTTTCTAATTTATCTAAATTGTACATATCAATATCCTCCTTAATTTCTGAAATATAAAATCCTTTTTCACTATAATTATATAATAAACTAACTAAAGTTAAAAGAAAAACGATTACATTGTTTATAAAATTTAATTTTTGAATTTTTATTAAAATACTATTTTTTCATAATATATTTCCATTAGTTTTGAAATAAATTTATAAATATACACTATATTATTTATGTGAACTTAAATTGATACTAATCTTTAAAAAAATACCTGGTATATATAGATATTTTAAATTAAAAATTTATAAAAATGGTCGTTGTTGAAAAACAAGAAATTTGATATAATTATAATGTATAAAAATATATTTATATACACAGAGTTTCATTTTTAAATATCATAGGAGGTGTGAAAATGAAAGAAGTTTTTATTAATAGTGAGTATATTACATTAGCTCAATTCTTAAAAATTAGAAGGTTTTATAGGTTCAGGAGGAGAAGCTAAATACTTTTTACAAGAAGTAGAAGTTGAGCTTAATGGAGAGCTAGAAAACAGACGAGGGAAAAATTATATTCAAATGATGTAATAAAAATTAGAAGGAAACGAATTTATAATAATTAATGAAAAATTAAAAGTTTAAAATTACTATACTTTCGAAATTATTTATCTACGAATATAGATGACATCCCTCGCTTAATGTTTTAGTAGGAAACAACGCGAATGGAAAAACTAATATTATAGAGTCTATTTTTTTGTTTTGGCACTTGGAAAAAGCTACAGAACAAAAAAAGTGATAGCGAGTGTATTATGTTTGGAGAAACAGCAACAGCTATGTCATGTATCGTGAATAAGAATGATAAAGATCTAGACATAATGTTAGGAATTAATAATAAAGGGAAAAAGTGCAAAGATTGCTGGAATAAAAAAACGAAGTTAACTGATTTTGTTGGTGAACTAAATGTTGTTCTTTTCTCTCCAGAAGATTTGCAGATTGTTAAAGGTTCTCCATCATTACGTAGAGAATTCATGAATCGTGAATTCTATCAATTTTCACGTATTTATCACAAATACTACTTAATGTATCAGCATCTTTTAAAACAACGCAATTCATATTTAAAAAGATATGAGAAAGAATCCGAAAGATGAGATGTCTCTAGCGTATTTAGAAACTCTTACATCTCAACTCGCGAAAGTAGCACTATACATTACAAAAGAGAGAGTGTCATTTGTTCAAGATATTTCTAAGTTAACATATAAAAAAATATGTTAAATATATCTAATGGACAAGAAACTTTAAAAATTAAATATAAAAAGTTCAGTATTAGATGCATTGAATATTTCAGAAATAAACGATGAGTCCTTTACTGAAGAGAACTTGACTAAAGTTATGATGAAGAAATCTTTTGATGATATTATGCGAGGAAGTACAAAAATCGGACCACAGCATGATGATTTAGAATTTTATATAAATGATCTTGATGCGAAAAATGTATGCATCCCAAGGTCAACAGAGAAGTATAGTATTATCACTTAAACTCGCTGAAATAAACTATCTAAAAAGAAAAACAGGAAACATATCCTGTATTACTATTGGATGATGTGCTAAGCGAGCTAGATAAAAAAATAGACAATTGAAATTATTAGATGCAATTAATGAAAATGTGCAAACATTCATTACGACACCTTCAATATCAGATATTAAAGAAGATTTATTAAGAAAAAGCTAAAGTTTTTCAAAATAGAAAAATGGAAACATTAGTGAAATAGTCTAGAAAATTTATTTATGAATTTACTAAAATGAAAAGGAAAAATCATGGTAGAAAAATAAAAAAACACAAGAATATAATGCCGATCAGATTCAGGTCCTTGAAGGATTAGAAGCTGTTAGGGTAAGACCAGGTATGTATATCGGTTCTACATCTAGTAAAGGTCTACACCACCTTGTTTGGGAAATAGTAGATAACTCAATAGATGAAGCCTTAGCTGGATATTGTAATACGATAACAGTAGCAATTGAAGAAGGAAATTGGATAAGAGTAGAGGATAATGGTCGTGGGATTCCTGTAGATATTCAAGAACAAACAGGTAAACCTGCACTTGAAGTAATCCTTACAGTACTACATGCCGGTGGTAAATTCGGAGGCGGCGGATATAAAGTATCTGGTGGTCTTCACGGGGTTGGTGCCAGTGTAGTTAATGCTTTGTCAACTAACTTAGAAGCCTCTGTTCATCGTGATGGAAAAATTCACAGTATGAAATTTGAGCGAGGAGATGTAGTTCAAGGTATTACTGTAGTTGGAGATACTGATAGAACTGGAACAACTATTCGTTTTAAAGCAGATCCAGAAATCTTCCAAGAAACGACAGTATATGAATACGATATTTTAAGAACACGTATTAGAGAACTTGCTTTTCTTAAACAAAGGAATAACAATTATTCTTAAAGATGAAAGAGCAGGACAAGAAAAAGAGGAAACTTTCTGTTATGAAGGTGGACTATTAGAATATGTAGAGATGTTGAATGAGAATAAAGATGCTTTACATGAAGCTATCTATGTTCACGGTGAGATGGATGGTAAAGAAGTAGAAATCTCAATGCAATATAACACTGGATATTCAAATAATGTCTTAAGTTATGCGAAATAACATTAATACACATGAGGGTGGTACTCACGAAAGTGGATTTAAAACTGCACTTACAAGAATAATTAACTCTTATGGTAAAAAGAATAAACTTATTAAAGATAAAGAATCTTTAACAGGTGATGATGTTCGTGAAGGACTTGTTGCGATTATCTCTATTAAACACCCAAATCCACAGTTTGAAGGACAAACAAAAAAACTAAATTAGGTAACTCAGAAATGAGTACTATTACTAACAAACTATTCTCTGAAGAATTAGATAGATTCTTATTAGAAAATCCAAAAACAGCGAAAAATAATCGTTGAAAAAAAGGACTTCAAGCATCTCGCGCGAGAATCGCAGCGAAAAAAGCTCGTGAATCTACACGTCGTAAAAATGCTTTAGAGTTTACTAATCTACCAGGGAAACTTGCTGACTGTTCAAGTAAAGATGCAGCTGAATGTGAATTATTCTAGTCGAAGGGGACTCTGCGGAGGAAGTGCAAAACTTGGACGTAATAGTAAATTCCAAGCTATTTTACCTCTTAAAGGTAAAATTCTGAACGTAGAGAAAGTTAGAATTGATAAGGTATTAGCTAACGATGAAGTTCGTTCATTAATTACAGCTATTGGTATGGGTATTGGTGAAACACTAAACATCGATAAACTTCGTTATCACAAAATCGTTATTATGACCGATGCCGATGTCGATGGAAGTCACATTAGAACATTATTATTAACATTCTTCTTCAGATATATGAGAGAATTAATCGACGCAGGATATGTATATATCGCTAGACCACCTCTATATGGATTAAAAGTAGGTAAGAAAGAATTTTACTGCCACACAGAAGAAGAACTGAAACAAAATATTGAAGAACATGCTGGAGATAAAAAGTACACTGTTCAACGATACAAAGGTCTTGGAGAGATGAATGCAGAAGAACTATGGGATACTACAATGGATCCAGAACACCGTTTAATGTACCAAGTAAGTGTTGATGATGCTCAAAGAGCAGATGCTGCTTTTGATACACTAATGGGTGAAAAAGTAGAACCAAGACGTAAATTTATCGAAGATAATGCGCTAAATGTTATAAACTTAGACATTTAGAAAGAAAGGATAGAACATGGAAGATAATAAAAATAATATTACCTTAAGAAACATAACAACTGAAATTGAAAAATTCATTCTTAGATTATTCAATGAGTGTTATTGTATCGCGTGCATTACCAGATGTTCGTGACGGGTTAAAACCAGTTCATAGAAGAATACTTTATGCTTTTTAATGATTTAGGGTTAACATATGATAAACCTTACAAAAAAAGTTCCTTCGTTGTAGGGGAAGTAATGGCGAAGTATCACCCTCATGGTGACTCTGCAACATATGGAACAATTGTACGTTTAGCACAAGATTTCAATAGTAGATATCCTTTAGTAGATGGTCAAGGGAACTTCGGTTCTATTGATGGAGACGGTGCTGCTGCGATGCGTTATACTGAAGCTAGAATGAGTAAAATAGCTTCTGAATTACTACGTGATATTAACAAAGATACTGTTGATATGCAAGATAACTACGATGGAACAAAACAAGAACCAAAAGTATTACCAGCAAGAATTCCAAACTTATTAGTTAACGGAAGTAGCGGTATTGCCGTAGGTATGGCGACTAATATTCCACCTCATAACTTAGGTGAGGTTATCGATGGGGTAATCGCATTAGCTGATAACTCTGAAATAACAATTGCTGAATTAATGTCTAAAATTAAAGGACCTGACTTCCCAACAGGATCATTCTTATTAGGACGTAGTGGGATAGTTAAGGCATATACAACAGGACGTGGTTCTGTAATTATGCGTGGTAAAACTGAAATTGAGCAAATGAAAAATGGTAAGGAAAAGAATTGTTATTACAGAAATTCCTTATCAAGTAAATAAAGCGAAAATTAGTTGAAAAAATTGCTGAACTAGCTCGTGATAAGAAAATTGAAGGTGTTACAGACCTTCGTGATGAAAAGTAACTTAAAAAGGTATTAGAATTGTAATTGAATTACGCCGAGATGTTAATAGTAACGTAATTTTAAACAATTTATACAAATTAACACCATTACAAAAGTTCATTCGGTGTTAACATGATTGCTCTTGTAAATGGAGTACCTAAGTTATTAAATCTTAAAGAAGTACTTTACTACTATAGAGCACCAAAAAGAAGTAGTAGTTAGAAGAACTAAATTCGATCTTAAAAAGCACAAGCACGTGCTCACATATTAGAAGGGGTTACGAATTGCTCTAGATAATATCGATAGAATTATTAGTTTTAATTCGTGGATCTCAAACTGCAGAAGAAGCAAAAGCAGGATTAATTGATCAATTTGGATTAACTGAAATTCAAGCCCAAGCTATACTAGATATGCGTCTTCAAAGACTTACAGGTTTAGAACGTGATAAGATTGAAGAAGAGTATAGTAAACTTATGGAACTTATCGCTGACTTAGAAGACATTCTAGCTAAACCAGAACGTGTAATTCAAATCGTTAAAGATGAGTTATTAGAAGTTAAGGAAAAATTTGGAGACAAACGTCGTAGTGTAATTATTGAAGGACAAGTAGATCAAATTGAGAACGAAGATTTAATTGAAAAAGAACAAATCATTATTACTCTATCTCATAACCAATATATTAAACGTCTTGCTGCAAGTACATATAAATCACAAGGACGTGGTGGACGTGGAGTAAACGGTATGACTACAAATGATGAGGATAACGTAGCTTATATGCTAAGTTGTTCAACTCACGATCATATCCTATTCTTCACAGATAAAGGTAAAGTTTATACTCTTAAAGGTTATGAAATTAACCAAATGAGTAGACAATCTAAAGGAATACCAATTATTAACCTATTAGAGATTGAAAAAGAAGAAAAAGTAAACTCTATTATTGCAATTTCTGATTTACAAGAAGAAGATACAAACTTAATCTTCTCAACTAAATATGGTATCATTAAGAAATCTAAAATTAGGAGATTACGCAAAGTATTCTTAAGAAAGGTAAGATTGCCCTTAAACTTGATGAAGATGATGCATTAATCGATGTTCAAAGAATTACAGATGATCAAGATATTATGATCGTTACAGCAAATGGACAAGCAATTAGAATTAATGCTGAAAAAGGTTCGTACAATGGGACGTGTAAGTCGAGGTGTTAAAGGTATTACACTTTCTCCAGATGACTACGTTGTAGGTATGGAAGTAGTCGATGAATCTAAGAAAATTTTAACAGTAACAGAAAATGGTATTGGAAAAATTTCTAAATCTACGGAATTCAATGTAATTAACCGTGGAGGAAAAGGTGTTAAAGTAGCAAAAGTTACGAAGAAAACAGGTAAGATTGTAGCGGTTAAATCAATCGCAGGAAATGAAGACTTAATGATAATGACTGATCAAGGAATTATTATTAGAATAGATGTTTCTACAATCAGCACATTAGGAAGAACAGCGACTGGAGTTAAAGTCATTAACCTAGTTGATGATCAAAAAAAGTAGCGACTGTAACTTTAGCAGCTAAAGAAGAAAGCTACGAAGACGAATAGGAAATATTTAGATAAAAAAATAAGGATAACTTTATAAGTAGTACTTCACTATTTATAAAGTTACCTTTTTTTATTATGAAAATAAAAGTATTGAATAGGGAGTGACTCAAAAAATCTTGATTTCGTAGAAATCGATTTTGTCGAGTCATCTCTGCATAGTTTATTAGATATCTAAAAAGCTTTTCTAAAGCGATTTTTAGATATCTAATAAACCACTCATCTATGAGTTCTCATATACACTTTGTTAAAAATTTAAGTCTTTTTGGGTCACTCCCTGATGTAAAAATTATAATATAATAAAGGTTTGTAAGTGGTTTAATATAAATAATTAAACATAGTGAAAATAAGAACAATAAAAAGAGATTTTCTAAAAAGTTAGTAAAATAATTAAGAATATAAAAAAGTGGCCAAAAATTCATTGTTTTATTAGAAAAAAGTTTTATAATGGAATATGTAGTTAAAACTGATAAATATACTTTTATTAGTAAAAACTTATCAAGGAGTAACTAAATGCAAAACACAAGATTAGAAAAGCAATGTGAATGAGAATATTATACAAGAAGAGATTCAAATTCTTACAGAAATGCTGTTAAAAAGCAACACAAAAAAATTGATTTCTGAAGATACATTTGAAAAAATTGTAGAATTAAAAAGCATTAGCAGATGAAAAAAATTACGAAAAAATTAAATCTTATTATTAAAGATTTAACTCAAGAAGAAATGGAAATTGTTGCAAATTTCTTTTCAATTTTACCATTATTAATTAATATAGCTGAAGATGTAGATTTAGCATATGAAGTTAACTATAAAAAAATAATATAGGTGAATCATATGTTGGGAAATTATCTGAGTCTATTAAAAATATTAAAGATAAAAATATCTTAGAAAAATATTAATGTAGTACCAGTATTAACAGCTCACCCAACACAAGTTCAACGTAAAAACAGTTCTTGATTTAACAGAAAAACTTCACAGTTTATTAAGAAAAACATCGTGATGTAAAAATGGTTTAATCAATGAAAGAAAATGGAAAAATGCAATCCAAAAACATATAGAAATATTAACACAAAGTGATATTATTCGTGAGAAAAAATTAAAAAGTAGCTAACGAAATCACAAACGTATTAGAATATTATAACTTATCATTTATAAAAAGCAATTGCAAAATTAATGACTGAGTATAAATTATTATTAGAAGAAATAATATAGAATTAAAAATGAAACTCCGATAACAATGGGAATGTGGATCGGTGGAGACCGTGATGGAAATCCATTTTGTAACAGCTGAAACATTAAATTTATCAGCTATGAAGCAATGTGAGCTTATTACAACGTATTATATTGAAAAAGTTAAATAGTTTATATAGAACATTCTCAATGTCATCGCATGTTACTAAAGGAAGTAAAGAACTAGAAGAATTAGCGAAATCTTTCAAGTGATACTTCGAGTATAGAGAAAAAGAATCATACAGAAAGAGCAATCTCACATATTAAAGAAAAACTTGAAAACACTAGAGAATATTTATTACAAGATAAAGAAGTTGAAGATAAATATCTTACAGCTGATGAGTTTATCGCTGATTTAACAATAATTGAAAAATCACTGTTAGAAAAACAATGGTGAAATCCTAGTGACTGGTGAATTTGAAGAATTACTTAATGTTGTTAAAAATCTTTGGATTCTATTTAGCAAGTATTGATATGCGTCAAGATTCAAGTGTCTATGAAGCGTCAGTTGCTGAATTATTAAGTAGTGCTAATATCGAAAAAAAGATTATAGTTCACTTAGTGAAGAAGAAAAATGTGAACTTCTATTAAAAACAATTAAAAGAAGATCCACGACCACTAAGTATAAATGATGAAAAACAAACAATCAGAAGAATTACGAAAAGAACTAGCAATATTTAGAACAGCTAGAAAATTAAAAAGATAAACTAGGTGATAATGTTATTAAACAAAAACATTATTTCACACACAACAAGTGTTTCTGACTTATTAGAACTTGCCATTATGCTAAAAGAAGTTGGTTTAGTGGGAAGTGACTTTGCAAGATTACAACTTGTACCATTATTTGAAACAATCGAAGACTTAGAAAATTCATATGAAGTAATGGATAAATACTTAAGTCTAGATATCGTGAAAAAATGGGTAAGTGATAATAGAAGTTATCAAGAGATTATGTTAGGATACTCTGATAGTAATAAAGATGGTGGATACCTATCATCTGGATGGTCGCTTTATAAAGCACAACAAGAGCTATCATCACTAGGAGAAAAACATAATATTAAAGTTACATTCTTCCACGGTCGAGGTGGTACTGTTGGTCGTGGTGGTGGACCAAGTTATGATGCGATTATCTCTCAACCTTTAGGAAGTGTACAAGATAGAATTCGTCTAACAGAACAAGGTGAAATTATCGCAGCCAAATATGGGAACAGTGATGCGGCATACTATAACTTAGAAGCCTTATTCTCTGCTGTAATTCAAAGAATGAATGCTGATAAAGTCAATACAGATATTAGAGATATTCCTGAAATTCAAGTTATTATGGATGAAATAGTAGAAGATAGTTATAAAAAAATATCGAGAACTAGTCTTTGAGAATCCTAACTTCTACAATTATTTCTTTGAAGCTACGCCAATTAAAGAAATCTCTAGTTTAAATATTGGTTCACGTCCAGCATCACGTAAGAAAAATTACTGATATTGGTGGCTTAAGAGCAATTCCATGGGTATTCTCATGGTCGCAAAGTAGAATTATGCTTCCTGGTTGGTACGGAGTAGGAACAGCATTTTTCAAACTTTATAAATAAAGATAAAAGGTAACATTGAAAAACTTCGTAAAATGTATAAAGAATGGCCATTCTTTACATCATTACTTTCAAATGTAGATATGGTTATGTCAAAATCTGACATGGATATAGCTAAAAGAATACGCAAATCTATGTAAAGAAGAAGAAACTAAACAGGTATATGAAGAAATCTTTAAGAGAATGGAATTTAACAAAACAAGTAGTTTTAGAAATTTCAGAACATAAAGAATTCTTAGAAGATAATACTTATTTAACTCGAAGTTTAGAAAATAGGTTACAATACTTTTAATACATTAAACCTAATTCAATTAGAGTTAATTAAACGTTCAAGAGAAGGTAAATTACCTGAATCACAAATTAATACTATTCACATAACTATTAATGGAGTTGCTACAGGACTTAGAAAACTCAGGATAATAAAACGAGAGGATTCACCATGAGTCCTCTCTTTATTTAGAAATTTAATACCGAACTACTTGATATTTAGATATAAATTTCATTTAGATAAATAAACACACAATCTTATTTTTAAGAATTGTGTGTTTTTAATTATTTAAGTTTTATAGCTATGACAACTCATGGGTGGAATAACAGTTCCGAAAGGTGTTGAATATACTTTCGTTGTTTCCAAATAGTTTTTCACCAGAGTAATTTTCTACAAAAATGTGCTTTAGAATCAAGATTTATAATACAGAGAACATTATTTCGTCTATATGCAACACAATTATTATTTGTATATATAAATTCGAAAATTTGTAATGAAAATCATCTTTATTTTTCATTTCTAAAGTTTGATAATTCGATATAGTGATTTAGTAAGTCTTCATCTTTATTATCATGTGTAAAATCCCTAAACGATTATATGGATCTCTAAAACCATACATTCCAATTTCATCACCATAGTAAATACAAGGGACACCAGGTAGAGTAAATTGAATAAAACTAGCATATTTAAGGAGTTCTTTTCGCTTTAGAATATTGTTCATTTGACATTTTTATATGTTGGTCTTTCATGAACAGGAATATCCTCAGGATTATCAAATGCAAGCATAGTTAATACACGTTCTGTGTCATGACTTCTAAGTAAAGTTCATAACAGCATCTAAAAGCTGGGCGTGGATAATTTTCAACAGTTTTAAAATTTCAAGTGTAAAGTCTTCTGCATTTATATTTTTTACAAAATTAATAATTGCATTTTTCCAAGGATAATTCATAACACTATCAAGTTGATCTCCCTAAGAAATAACGACGACGAGTATTGTATGAAATCTTATTAGTTGCATCTTCCCAAACTTCACCAATAATTAGAGCATCTTTGTCGTAGTATTTCGCACTTTCACGAATTCTATCTAAAAATTCATCAGGAAACTCATCAGCAACATCAAGTCTCCATCCAGCAATTCCCAAGTTTTTTGCCAAAAAGTTGACAACCCCAGTATCCTTATTATTAATAAAAGTCGCTGTATTCTTTATTTTCTTTTAACTACAGTTGGTAAGTTATCAAATCCCCACCATGAATGAGTATTCGTTAGGGAAATTTATGAAATTAAACCAAGAATAATATGGTGAACTTTGTGAATTATAAGTCCGATACTGTCATAATTATTATATCTATTGAAATAGATACTATCTGAACCAGTATGGCTAAATACACCATCTAGTATGATTCTAATATTATCATCTTTAAAAGTCTTTACAGAACTTTTCAAATTGTTTCATTAGTTCCAAAAATATGGATCCACATTAAAAATAATCAGATGTTGAATAGCGATGATTTTTCGGACTTTCAACAATTGGATTAAGATAAATACTTTCAATATTTAGCTTTTTGAAATATTCTTTTTCTTCTTCAATACCTAGTAGATTCCCCATTAGAAAATCTTTAGCACCATAATTTTCATGAGTAATAGAATGAGGAATACTATTCCAATTTTCATGCCTAATTCTTACATTTTCATTCTTTTGCGACTTTTTGCAGTATATTTCTCGCTGCGTTTAAATCTATCTGGGAAAAATTTGATACATTATAGAACCTTTATACCAATCTGGTGTAGTGAAGTTTTGTCATAAACTGTTAATTGCCAATCAGGTAATTCGTCATTATTATTTACCAATTTAGCATTGAAAGTTTATCATTTTTTTAGAAAAAAACATAAAAACTATCAAAGTGAACTTCAAAATGATAAAAAAATAAAGACCAGTATTAAATGATTCAAAAAGTTACATGATAAGTAGAGTAGTTATCGTTAGCTTTTCTCTTTGAACTCTAAACTCTTTGATATAAGTTCACCTGTATATTCATTTTTATAATTATTTTAAAATCATTAAAAGTAAAAATCATCTTTAATAAATACTTCAAAATAGAAGTTGTCATCATTTTTTTAATGCCCCTGAGGAAATTTATTTTTTTATTGGATTAAATTTAATCATATTTTTCATCTCCAAAATATAAAATTTTTCATTATTAATTTATTTTTCCAAAAATCAATCAGTTTAATTTTAATATAAAAGTTTTTAAAAGTAAATATCATAATTATAAAAATAACAAAAAATAATTAATATAAAAAGCAATGAAAAGGCTATAAAAATAAAATTATAGAAAACAACTATAGAAAAACATTTACATCAAGGCTTCATTATGTTATACTATATGTATAAAAATAAAGGAAATAATTAGTGATAATATAAACTATTTTTATTGATATTTTTATTTCTTTATTACTAAAAATTTTTACCTAGCTAAAGTAAACGTTTACTTTTTAGTGAAAAGGGGGTTATTAAGTGAAGAATAATATGGCAGAATATTTATTCCATGAAGGAACTAATTACCATAGCCATAAATTTTTAGGATCATTTTTTTGGATGGAGATAAATGTACATTTAGAGTGTGGGCACCGAATGCTAGAAGAGTGTTTGTAACTGGTGAGTTTTGTTCTTGGCATCCGCATGCACATGAGATGAAATTAGTTAACGATAAGGGAATATTTGAAATTGAACTTTTTGGAATAAAACAATATGATGCATATAAATATGTTATTGTCACAAAAAGTGGTAATGAATTGTGGAAAGCAGATCCTTATGCAAAACATGCAGAAACTAGACCTCTGACTGCTTCAAAAGTATACAATCTACCTAGTTATAAGTGGAAGGATAGTAAATGGATGAAATCTAGGGAGATTCCATATCATGGTCCAATGAACATTTATGAAGTACACTTGGGTTCATGGAAACATCACGAAGATGGTAAGGAATTAAGCTACAGAGAGTTAGCCCATACTTTAGTAGACTATGTTAAAGACATGAACTATACTCATATAGAATTGTTACCTGTGACTGAATATCCCATATGACAAATCTTGGGGATATCAGGCAACGGGATATTTTTCACCGACTTCGAGATATGGTACACCAGAAGATTTTATGTATTTTGTTGATTGCTGTCATCAAAATAATATTGGAGTAATTTTGGACTGGGTACCAGGACATTTTACTAAAGATGCACATGGATTATACGAATTTGATGGGACCCATTGTTATGAGTACTCAGATACAAGAAAGATGGAGCACGAAGGTTGGGGAACTAGAGTCTTCGACTATGGGCGAAATGAAGTAAGATCATTTTTAACATCAAGTGCAGTTTCTTGGATAGAAGATTATCATATTGATGGAATACGAGTAGACGCGGTTAGTTCGATGATATTTTTAAACTACTGCCGAGACGAAGATAAATCTGCAAGAAATATCTATGGTGGTTTTTGAGAACTTTAGAAGCAATTGACTTTTTAAAAGAAATTTAAATCTTTATAAAAGAAAACTATCCTGGAGTTAGTATGATTGCGGAAGAATCAACAAGTTATCCAAAAGTAACAGCCGCTGTTGAACATGGTGGTTTAGGATTTGACTTTAAGTGGAACATGGGATGGATGAATGATAGTCTTGATTATTTAGAAACAGATCCTTTCTTTAGAAAAAGGAGTACATAACAAATTTACTTTCTCAATGCATTATGCATTTTCAGAAAACTTTTCATCCTACCAATTTCACATGATGAAGTAGTACATGGTAAAAAATCGCTATTAGATAAAAGTCCGGTTCCTTATGAAGATAAGTTTGGTAACTTTAAGGCATTTTTAGGATATATGTATGCACATCCTGGTAAAAAACTAACATTTATGGAATTGATATTGCTCAATTTATTGAATGGGATGAAGAAAGAGAATTAGATTGGTTATTAATGCTGTATCCTAAACATGTACATACACATAGATATGTTAAAGAGCTTAACAAATACTATAAATCTACACCTGCATTATGGGAAAATGATAGTGACTGGGATGGATTTAAATGGCATGTTGTGGACGATAATAACAATAATGTTTTTTGCTTTCTCGTAAAAGATAGATCTGGTAAAGAAGTATTAGTAGTAACTAACTTTTCTAATCAAGTATTAAAACATTATGAAATAGGAGTAAATACTTGGGGAAGTTATAAAATAGCATTAAACTCTGATGCCAAGAAAAATATGATGGATTAGCAATCTCAAATAGAAATTTAAAAAAACTATAAATAAAGAGAAAATGAATTTAAATATACTTTGAGTATAAACATACCACCTTATACAACGATGTATATAGAAAAGAAATAATAAGTTTTAGAAGAAGGGGGTCAAATTTATGGCACGAAAAAAAGAAGTAGTAGCTATGCTACTAGCAGGAGGACAAGGTACGAGGCTTCAAGTATTAACTAAAGATATGGCAAAACCAGCCGTACCTTTTGGTGGAAAATATAGAATTATCGATTTTCCATTATCAAACTGTGCGAACTCTGGAATTTCAACAGTGGGTGTATTAACGCAGTTTATGCCACTTGAGCTTAACTCATACATGGGTAATGGTCAACCATGGGATTTAGATAGAATGGATGGTGGATTATCAATTCTACCTCCGTATACTGCAGGTAAAACGGGAGAATGGTATAAAGGAACAGCTAATGCTATTTATCAAAATATTAAATACATAGAGCAATACAATCCAGAATACGTACTTATTTTTATCTGGAGATCACATTTACAAAATGAATTACAAAAGAAATGTTAGATTTCCATAAACAAAAAGGTGCTGACTTAACAATAGCTCATATTAATGTTCCTCTTGAAGAAGCGAGTCGTTTTGGTATTTTTAAATACTAATACAGATTTAAAAAGTTACAGAGTTTTTAGAAAAAACCAGAAAAATCCTATATCTACAAAAAGCATCAATGGGTATTTATATCTTTTAGTTGGAAAGAACTTAGAGAATACCTGATTCGTGATGAAGAAAATTCTGATAGTGAAAAAGACTTCGGTAAAAATATTATTCCAATGATGTTAAATGAAGGTAAAAACATTTATGCATATCCATTTTACGGATATTGGAAAGATGTAGGTACAATAGAAAAGCTTATGGGAAGCTAATATGGACCTTATTAAAAATAAAGAGAACTTCAACATTGATGATAGATTATGGAGAATTTATTATCGTCATGATGGAGCAATGCCACAATACTTAGGGCACAGTGCAAATGTGAAAAATTCTATGATTTCTGATGGTACTGCAGTTTATGGTACTGTTTCTGAATCAATTATTTCTTCAGGTGTTAGAATCGAAGAAGGTGCAGAAGTTGTAGGAAGCATAATAATGAAAGATGTTCTAATAGAAAAAAAGGTGCTAAAGTCTATAATTCAATTATTGCTGAAGGATCTGATAATAAAAGAAAATGTAGAAGTTGGTAACAGAGAAATAGTTCTAGGAAAAGAACAAATAACAGTAATCGGTAGGGATGAAGTAGTAAATGAGAATAGGAAAGTAGAGGGAAAAATAATATGGTAAATGCGTTTTGTGTATTATTTGCAGATAACTATCGTAATGATGATTTGCAAGGATTAGTAAGAAATAGAACACTAGCATCTTTAGCAGTTGCATCAAGATATAGAATGATTGATTTCATGTTATCTTCTTTAGTAAAAAGCTGAAGTATCAAATATTGCAGTAGTAACGAAATTATCACTATAAATCTTTAATGGATCACTTAAGTTGGGGGAAAGACTGGGATCTAAATAGAAAAAAATAGTGGACTTAAATTTATAACTCCAATGTCAAATCATCACTCAAACCATGTAGCTCAGAACAAGATTGAGGCATTAGGGGATGCTTCTAAATATGCAGATACATTATTAGAAGAATATTGTATTTTAGCTGATGGAAACATTGTAGGTAATATTGATTTTAAAGATATGGTAAATTACCATAAATCAACAAATGCAGATATAACGTTAGCTTATACTTATAGAAAACCTCAACAACGTGAATCGCAAATAATTTTTGATGACAAGAATAGAGTTTATGACAGTTTATATCATTATGATGGATTTGATCAAGTGTGCCCTGACACAGGTTAAAATTTATATAATGTCTAAACAAATGTTTAAAGAATTAGTTAAAAAGGGACTACATTAGGATGGCAGGATCTCCTATTAGACTTTATTACTAAGAACTTCCATCGTTTAAATGTTTATGGATATGAAATCAAGAATTACAATAGAACAATTAATAGTGTTCAAGAATACTATAATTTCAACCGTGATTTATTAAAACCCAGACAAAGTTAAATGAATTGTTCTTATCAGGAACAGATATTCTAACAAGAGTAGCAGATAGTGTACCAACTACATATGGAGACGGAGCGATTGTTAAGAATTCTATCTTAGGTGATGGTTGTGAAATTAACGGAATTATAGAAAACAGTATTCTATTTAGAGATGTTGTAGTTGAAGAAGGAGCAGTAATTAAAAATCAATAGTACTGCCAAATTGTGTGATTAAAAAAATCAGCATACTTAGATTGTGTGATTCTAGATAAATATGCAGTAGTTTCAGAAAAAGTTGAACTAAAAAGGAACAGAAAACTGCCAAGTTATCGTAGAAAAAGGTAAAAATAGTAGAATAATAAAAAAAGGGTTAGATTAAAATGTATGAGAAATTTGTAAAACTTTCGATTTTCAAAAGAAAAAAAGAGTATAATATACAGATAGACTACATCTAAAACTAACCCTTTTAGTATGAAAGTAAATTACGAATAAGGAGAAATGTAATGAAAATTTTATTCGTGGCAGCTGAAGCAGCACCATTTGTTAAAGTTGGAGGTCTAGGTGATGTAATAGGTTCATTACCAAAAGCCCTTCAAGATGAAAATGTAGAAGCAAGGGTAGTACTACCGTTGTATTCTTCAATAGATAGAGATAAGTACGATTTAAAAATACAGACAACATATTTTTTTATTAATTTAGGGATGGAGAACAGTATACTGTGGAATCTTTGAGACTGTAGTAAACGGAGTAACTTATTATTTCATTGATAATGAACAATATTTCAATAGAGATAGTGTTTATGGACAAGATGATGATGGTGAACGATTCGCGTTCTTCTCGAAAAGCAGCATTAGAAATACTTCCTCATGTCGATTATAGACCTGATATAGTTAATGCAAATGATTGGCATGCTGCATTATCAGTTATTTACCTAGATGATCTTAAAGTCGAGGGGAGAATGGTTCTATCAAAATATTAAAGAGTGTAATATCAATTCATAATATAGAATTCCAAGGTAAATTCAATCCTTATGAGATGGGAAATCTATTTGGATTAGATAATAAGTATTTTTGATGCCTTAATCTACAAAGGAGATTTAAATCTATTAAAAGGAGCTATCCAATTAGCTGATAGAATAAATACTGTAAGTGAAACATATGCTCATGAAATATTAGACCCGTACTTCTCGTATGGATTAGATGATATTCTAAGAGTAGAACAAGGGAAACTTCACGGTATTATTAATGGATTAGATATAGATAAAGTTCAATTCAAAAACAGATAAACAAATTTTTAAAAACTTCGATGTGAAAAACTTTAAAAACAAAGTAGAAAACAAATTAAAATTCCAAGAAGAATTAGCTTTGGAAGTAAATGAAAATATCCCTATGATTGGAATGGTAACTAGATTAACTCATCAAAAAGGAATTGATTTAGTTTTACATGTTGCTGATGAAATTTTAAAAACTGGTGCACAGTTGGTAATTTTAGGAACAGGTGATAGACATTATGAAGATGCACTACGTTCATTAGAATACCGTCGTCATGACAAAGTTAGAAGTTTAATTATGTTTTCATCGGAAGTATCTTCAAAAGTATATAGTTCTTGTGATATGTTCTTAATGCCTTCTAAAACTGAACCATGTGGTTTATCTCAATTAATTTCAATGAGATATGCTACAGTGCCGATTGTTCACAGAGTTGGTGGCTTAAGAGATACGGTAGAACCATTTGACGGTAAGTCTGGAACAGGATTTACATTTGAAAGTTTCGATGCGTATGATATGCTAGATGCTGTTTACAGAGCGACATACTGCTATTACCAAGAACGTCATATTTGGAATAAAATTATGAAGAACGCAATAAAACAAGATGTAAGTTGGAAAAAATCAGCTTTACAATATATAGATATGTACAATGAAATAGTCTAGTGAAACTAGATTATAGGAGAGAATAATGAAAAATCAAGAATTTGAACAAAGAATAGAGAAGTATTTAAAAAAGACAATTTGGGATTACTATAGCTTCAGCAAGTAAACGTCAAGTTTATGAAGCGTTAATGAGTACGGTAAGAGAAAAATTATCTGAGAAAAAAATTTGCTTATGAACAAGAATTGAAAAACAAAGCAAAAAAACGCGCTTACTACATGTCAATGGAGTTTTCTTGTAGGTAGAACTTTAAGAAATAACCTATTTAATCTAGGATTAGAGAAAAGAAACTAAAGAGTATTTAGAAAAAAATAATTTTTGATCTAGATGAAATTTATGATATAGAACCAGATCCAGGTTTAGGTAATGGTGGACTTGGAAGACTTGCTTCATGTTATCTAGATGCCTTAACTAGTAGTGATTATCCAGTAACAGGTTTTTCTATTCTTTATGAATATGGAATCTTCAAACAAGTAATCAACAATGGTTGGCAACAAGAATTTCCAGATTATTGGTTAGACTTAGGAAAATACGGTCTTGTTTATAGAAATGATGAAGAAATTGAAGTGAGATTCTACGGTCATGTAGAAGAAAAAATGACTGAAGATGGATTTAAAGTTGAGCACAAAGATTATACTTCAATCCAAGCGGAACCTTATGATTTATTAATATCTGGATATAAAAACTAAAACTGTTAATACATTACGTCTTTGGGAAGCAAAAAGCTAAAACTGGATTTAATATGAAACTATTTGAACGTGGGGAATATTCTAAATCTTCAGAAGCAGAAGCAATTGCATCATCGATTTCTAAATTATTATATCCAGCAGATAGCACAAATGAAGGTAAGAATTACGTATAAAACAACAATATTTCTTTATTAGTGCATCACTGCAACAACTAGTAAAAAAATCACTATAATGAATTTGGGACATTAGAAAACTTAAGTGAGCATGTAGCGTTACATATTAACGATACTCACCCGGCGATGGGAGTTCCAGAGTTAATGAGATTATTACTTGATGAATACGGATATTCTTGGGACAAAGCTTGGGAAATTACAACTAAGACATTTCGCCTACACAAACCATACAATTATGGCGGAAGCTTTAGAAAAATGGTCTGTAGATTTATTCAAGCCATTATTACCACGTATCTACTCAATTATTGAAGAAATTAACAAACGATTCTGTCAGTGGGTAATCGATCAAGGTAAAGATTATACTTTAGAAGAAACTGCGATAATTTATGATAATCAGATCAGAATGGCTAACTTATCTATCGTAGGAAGTCATAACGTTAACGGAGTATCTAAAATTACACAGTGACATCCTTGTTGAGTCAACATTTAGAGCGTTTAACGAATTATATCCATCAAAATTTGGTAATGTTACGAATGGTATAGCTCACCGTAGATGGTTAGGTCAAGCAAATCCCTGAGTTAGCATCTTATCTAAAAAGATTTAATTGGTGATGATTTTTGTTAAAGATTTATCTAAAATTAGTAAATTAAATGACTATAAAAACGATAAGAAAGTTGTAGAAAAACTTCAAGAAATTAAAAAAAGTAAAAAGAACAACTTGCTACATATATTCAAAATACTACAGGTATAACTGTAAATCCAGACTCTATCTTTGATGTTCAAGTTAAGAGACTACATGAATATAAACGTCAATTACTTAATGCTTTACACATTGTATACTTGTACCGAGAAATTAAGTACAATGGATTACGTCCAGTGCCAAGAACATTTATCTTCGCAGCAAAAGCTTCATCTGGATATCAAATGGCTAAAAATATCATCAAATTTATTCACTCAATCTCACAAATGATTGAATGTGATGAATTAGTTCGTCAGTACATTAAAGTTGTATTCTTACCAGATTACAAAGTTACTCTTGCTGAAAAAATTATTCCTGCCGCTGATATTAGTGAACAAATTTCACAAGCCGGTAAGGAAGCAAGTGGAACAGGTAATATGAAACTAATGCTAAACGGTGCGTTAACATTAGGAACACTTGATGGTGCTAATGTGGAAATTCATGAAGCGGTAGGAGATGATAATATCTTTATCTTCGGTTTAGAAACACCAGAAGTAGACGCACTAAATGCGCAAGGATATAAACCATGGGAATACTATAATAATTCAGTTAAGATTAAAGAGACACTAGATTTTCATTAGAACTATGACTGTAGGTGGAATGAACTTCAACTTTATCGTAGATTATCTACTAACTCAAGATAATTACATGTGTCTAGCGGATTTTGAAAGCTATGTTGCAGCTCAAGAAAAAGTAGCCCAAACATATCAAGATAAAGAAAAAAATGGGGACAAATGAGCTTTAGTTAATACGGCTAACGCTGGAATCTTCTCAGCAGATAGATCAGTAGAAGAATACGCAAAAGACATTTGGAACATAAAAAAGTAAAATAGAATAAAACTTTCATAAGAGCAACTTAGAAAAATTTATTTTTATAAGTTGCTCTATTTCTTTATTTTTATTATGGGATTTGAAAAATAAATATCTTTGTTTTTTAATCATAAAGTGTATATAAACACGCTGTTCTCATAGATAAAAAGTTATTATTATGGTAAAATTAGAAAGGAAAGACTGTTTGAAATTGTAAAGAAAATTTTCAAAAGGAAAAACAATTAGTAAATATTAAAGAGGTAATTATGGCAAAAGAGAGAGCTGATGTCCTTTGTGTGAGTCAAGGATTATTCGAATCACGTGAAAAAGCAAAACGAGCGATAATGGCTGGTATTGTTTATAATGATAATATAAGAATCGACAAAGCAGGTGAAAAGGTTGAATCAACTGCTGAACTTAGAATTAAAGGTAAACAGATGCCTTATGTAAGTCGTGGAGGGCTTAAACTAGAAAAAGCAATCAACGAACTAAATTTTGATGTTAAAGATAAGGTAATGATCGATATTGGTTCATCAACTGGTGGATTTACGGACTGTGCTTTACAAAATGGAGCAAAGTTTGTTTATGCATTAGATGTCGGAACAAATCAACTTGTTTGGAAATTACGTAATGATGAACGTGTAAAAGTAATGGAACAAACTAACTTCAGACATTCAGTAAAAGAAGACTTTGATGTATATGAAATTGATATAGCATCAATCGATGTTTCGTTTATTTCATTATCATTAATACTACCAAATCTTGCAGAAATTATAAAAGATGGTGGAGAAGTTTGTGCTCTTGTAAAAACCACAATTCGAAGCTGGAAAAGATAAGGTAGGAAAAAGGTGGAATCGTTCGAGATAAAAAGTTCAACTTGAAGTAGTTGAAAAAGTATTACTTTTAGCAAATAGTGTTGGTTTTAGTATGACGAATCTGTCTTATTCTCCAATAACAGGTGGAGAAGGAAATATCGAATTCCTAATGACATTAAAAATATAATGCAACTAAAGAAGTAGAAAAATAAAAAAATAAATATTGAGCATATCGTAAACAATGCTCATAATCACTTTAAATAGAGGAGGAGCCAATGTTAATTCAGTTAAATATTAAGCAATTTGGAATAATTGAAAAAAGCTACTATTGAACTTAAAAATGGTTTAACTGTCTTAAGTGGAGAAACTGGTGCCGGAAAATCGATGATTCTAGCGGCAATTTCGCAATTGTCAGGGTCAAAGAACCTCAACTTCCTATATTCGATATGGTGAAGATAAGGCTAGTGTAGAAGGTGTATTTGATTTTCCTAAAAAGCAAAGAGAAGTTAAGGAAATTTTTAATGAATTAGACTTAGATTTAGAGGATGAAGTTATAGTAATTCGTCGTGATATCTATAGTAGTGGAAAAGAGTGTTTGCAGAATAAATGGAACTATTGTTAACTTATCTACATTAAAAAAAGTAGCTGCTCATTTATTAGATATTCATGAACAACATGATAATCAAGTTCTATTAGTAGAAAAATCACCTTAATTTAGTTGATTCATTCAATAAAGAAAAAATACAACCTGTGTATGTAAAATACAAAGAAAAGTATAAAGAATACCAGATTATTAAAAGAAAAGATTGATCACTTAAAACAACAAGAAAGTGATGTTCTTCAAAAAAAGTAGATTTCTGAAAGTTCCAATATAAAAGAACTAAGTCAGATGAAATTAAAAAAGATGAAGACTTAGAACTTGAAAAAGATATTGACTATTTGGAGAACTTTGAGAAGGTAAATAACCTTGCTCATAGCATTACAGAAGGAATCGATGGAGAGTACGGGTGTTATTTCTAAACTAGCAGAAATCAGATCAAATTTAGGGAGAGTTAACTAGATATAATTCAAACTTTGAAGAAAAATATGAAGAGATCACTAATTTATACTACATCTTGATGATTTAAAATATGAAGTATCTAGTTATACTGATGTTATCGAATATGATGAAGAAAAAAATTAGATAGATTAATCTATAGATTAGATAAGATAAAAAACTTTAGAGAAAAAGTATTCTAAACCATTAAATGAGCTAATAGCTTTTCACAGAAACGATTAAAAGAAGAATTAGATGAGTTAGAAAACTATGAAGAAAACTTCGAAAAATTATCTAGAAGAAAGCAAGAGAATCGAAGATGAATTAACAGTTTTAGCTGAAGAATTAAGTTCAATAAGAAAAGATACAGCTTTAAAATTAGAAAAACTTATCCAAGACGAGTTGAAATTTTATATATGGAAAAAAAGTACAATCAAAGGTTGACTTTAAAGAAAAAGAATTTTCATCAACAGGAAAAAGACGATGTTAAGATTTTTGATTAGTGCGAAACTTAGGAGAGCCTTTAAAATCATTATCTCAAAGTTGCTTCAGGGTGGAGAACTTTCTAGGGGTAATGTTAGCACTAAAAAATAATCTTTCTCAAGAAGTATAGAAGCTACTTCAATTATCTTTGATGAAATCGATACTGGAGTAAGTGGAAGAGTATCGCAACGCATGGCTGAAAAAGATGTATCAACTAGGAGTAGGGTCACAAGTATTGTGTATTTCACATCTACCACAAACAACAGCTTTGGCGGATACTAACTTACTAATCAGTAAAGAAATCATTGATAAGAGAACATTAACAGTTATTAGAGAGTTGACTGAAGAGCAAAAGATTGCAGAGGTAGCAAGGATGGTATCTGGAGATACGATGACAAAACTTTCAGAAGAACACTCTATTGAAATGTTAAGATTAGCAGAAAAACTAAAGCAGAGATAAAAGAAAAAAACTAAATAAATAGTTAGTAAAAATACCGTAAAGGTAAAGGAGGACTATGACTAAAGAAGGAAAAATTTTTAAAAAGCACTTAGTGGATTTTATTATGTAGATTGTTCTGGAGAGTTGATTACTTGTCGTGCACGAGGAAACTTCAGAAATGAGAACATCACGCCGTTAGTAGGAGATGATGTCAAAAATTCAATTAAGTGATAATAACACAGGATATGTTGTAGAAATATTAGAAAGAAAAATGAATTACTACGACCTAAGGTTGCAGAATATAGATTACAGTATAATTGTAGTATCTGTGAAAAGATCCTGAGTTTTCTAGTAAAGTTACTGAATAAAACAATATGTTTAAATGAAAATAGTAATGTAGATATCATTATTGTCTTTACAAAGCTTGATTTATTAAGTGACGAAGAGCTTAATAATATGAAAGAAATAATGAACTACTACTATGAAATAGGATATCAAGTATTTACAAACTCTGATGAGGATATTGAAAAAAATTAAAAACAAGTCATTTCAGAGAAGTATGTAGCTATTTCAGGACAATCTGGAGCAGGAAAATCTACGTTTATTAATAAGCTTGCAGAACATTTAGATATTGAAACTGGGAGAAATCTCTAAAACATCTTGGACGAGGACGTCATACTACGAGACATACGGAATTTTATCAAATCGATGATTTCTATATCGCAGATACTCCAGGATTTTCTTCACTGGATATTACATTTATTGAAAAAGAAGATTTACAATATTTATTTAGAGAGTTTAACGATTATGATTGTAAGTTTAAACCGTGTAATCACATGGAAGAAATTCAATGTGGAGTGAAAGAAGCGGTAGAAAGTAAAGAAATACTAGAAAGTCGATATGAAGACTACAAAAGTATTATTTACGGAAAAACAAAATCAAAAGAGAAAAATATATAAAGGAGAGATAAGATGAAGAAAATTATTACCTTCAATTTTATCAGCAGATTTTTGCTAACTTAGAAAGAGATATTAAAAGAATTAGAAAGTATTGGTATTGATATGTTTCACATCGATGTAATGGATGGAAACTTTGTTCCAAATATTTTCATTTGGATTCCCAATAATTGAATCAATCCGTCCCTAAGACAGATAAAGTTTTTCGATTGTCATCTTATGATTGCTAATCCAGAAAACTATGTTGAACAATTTTTGTAAAGTAGGTTGTGATATGGTATCATTCCACATCGAAGCTACTAATCATGCAGATAGAGTTATTCAAGTAATAAAAACAATGGTAAAAAAGCTGGTATTGTACTAAACCCTCAAACACCAATCGAGAGTATTAAAGTACCTATTACCAAAATTAGATTATGTTTTAATTATGACTGTAAATCCAGGATTTGGTGGACAAAAATTCATTCCTGAGATGTTGGAAAAAGATCGAAGAATTAGCAAAACTTAGAGAAGAAAAAAATTATAACTTCTTAATAGAAGTAGATGGTGGAATAAATACAGAAACATCAAAAGCTTGTAGAGATAAAGTGCAGACTTATTAGTTTGTGGTTCATTCTTATTTGGAGCAAGCGACAAAGAAAAACATTAGGTGAGTTGTTAAAATAATGAATATGAAAAATAAACATAATGTTAGGGTGGAGTATTTCAAAAGGAAATCCCTTCTTCTAACTTATGGTGTGGAGTAGATAAAGGTGCATTGTACTTGCTTTAATAATGGTATTAATCCAATATTAGTTGTGGTGATTTTGATTCGATAACTCTTGAGCAAAGAAAGAGGTTGAAGAAAAATCAAAGTACTTTTAAAGTGAAAAGTAGTGAAGATTTAACAGATGCAGAATTTGCGTTAGAACACATTTTTAGAATTATTTAAAGATGTTGAAGTAATAGATATTTATGGTGCTACTGGAAGAAGACTTGATCACTTTTTTTGGTAATATTCTTTTACTAAATAATAAGAAATATCATCATATAAAAATTAGAATAATAGATGAAAATAATATTATTACAGTAGCTAAAAAAGGTCTGAATATCTTTCAGAATATAGAGGGATATAAGTATTTCTCAATAGTACCTATTTATGAAGATACTTTTAATGACAATAAAAAAATTCTAAATATGAAGTTAATGATCTAATGCTGACATTAAATCGTCCCGAATGCTACTAGTAACGAATTTAAAAGTAAAGAGGACATAAAGATTAGAAGTTAGTAATAATGTTCTAGTAATGTACTCAAAAAGATTAAAAGGAGAAACAATGGTAGAAATATTACAATTTATGTTGATAGCTGTTCTTGCAGGTTTCTTAGGCTCTTTAGTAGGGTTAGGTGGTGGAATCATTATCACACCTGCATTAACAATATTATTTGGATTTGATATTAAATATGCTATTGGAGCAAGTATTGTTGCGGTTATTGCAACAAGTAGTGGATCAGCGATAGCATTTGTAAAAGATCATGTTAGTAACATGCGAGTAGGTATGCTTTTAGAAGTATTTACTACAGCAGGAGGTGTAGTAGGAGCGCTGATGGCTGGAGTATTCTCATCTAAATTATTATATATCTTCTTCTCATTAATATTATTGAAATTCTTTTTTTATGGAATGTTGAAAAAGACAGGATTAATAACTAAAGTGAAAAAAAGAAGAAGAAAATAGTCGAAAATGACAAATATGCTGAGAAATATAAACTTAATTCATCATATTATGATAAAGCAATAGACAAAACGATTGACTATAATGTTACGAATGTACCACAAGGTTCGTTAGTAATGTTTGGAGCTGGATTTGCTAGTGGATTACTTGGAATTGGTAGTGGAGCATTTAAAGTAGTTGCTTTAGATACTTATATGAAACTTCCGATAAAAGTAAGTACTGCAACAAGTAACTTTATGATGGGAGTTACTGCAACAGCTAGTGCATTAATATATTTCTTTAACGGAACTATTAATCCAGCAGTCGCAGCACCAATAGCGATTGGAACGCTAATTGGCTCAAGAACTGGAGCAAAAGTAATGCAAAGATTAGATGCAAAATATATTCGTTATATTTTTCCTTCCAATCTTACTATTTACTATTATAAACATGTTCCTTAAAAGGTCTGGGGGTGCTTTTAATATGAATGGAAAAAGAGATATAAATATAGTAATATCAAATATTATAAAAAAACAGGAGTTTTTGTAAGTTCTTTCTTTATTATAACAGGAATAATACTTAGCTTTTATTCAAGGGCAGATGGAGTATTAACGGTAGAGAGATATACTTTTAATGAAATGCTAAGAGGTTTAGTATCATTGAATTATTATTCATATTTAATGTTTGGTATATTTCTTTTTAATACTAACACCTGTATTACGTATATTTAGGTTTACTTTATGTATATATTGAAGAAAAAGACTACAATTTTTGTAAGAATTTGTATTTTTAGTACTTGTGATTCTAATAGTTAGTTTATTATTGGGAGTAACACACAGCTAAAATATATATTAAAAAAATAAAATGTTCAACTACGTGATAATATACAATTTATCGCTAATTGTGAACAAATTAGAACGAAAAAAATGGTAAAAATGTAGTAAAAAGTACTACTTTTTATCATTTTTGTTTTTACATAATAAAAAAACTATGTTATACAATAATAATATAATATTTACAATTAAATATAAACTAACACATATAAGGAGGTATATCTATGTTGGATCCACTATTACTTGCAAGGATACAATTCGCAGCAACAACAGTGTTCCACTTCTTCTTTGTACCTATTACTATAGGTATGGTGTTCTTAATCGCAATTTTTGAAAGTATTTATGTTAAAACTGGCGATGAGCATTACAAAAGAATTACGAAGTTCTTTGGGCACTTATTCCTAATTAACTTCGCTGTTGGGGTTGTTACAGGTATTCTTCAAGAGTTCCAATTTGGTATGAACTGGTCTGAATATTCTTCATTCGTAGGGGATGTTTTTGGACCATCGCTTGCAGTAGAAGCATTACTTGCATTCTATCTTGAGTCTACATTTATCGGTATTTGGATTTTCTCTTGGGAGAAAATCAACAAAAAATTACACGCAATGTGTATTTGGTTAGTAAGTATAGGAACACTTATGTCTGCGTTCTGGATTTTATCAGCTAACTCATTTATGCAACACCCAGTAGGTGTTAAATATGTTGAGAATAACGTAATTGGTAAAAAAGCAGAAATGATTGACTTCTTTGCAATCATTAAAAACCCATATTTATGGAACCAATTCCCTCACGTAGTAACAATGGCGTTAACAGTTGGGGCATTCACAATTGCAGGTATTGCATCTTGGAAAATGGTTCGTAATCAATCAGTTCCAATGTTCAGAAAAGCATTTAGAGTTTCTATCGTAGCTGCTTTAATCGGTTCATTAGGATTATTTTGGACAGGACACTCTCAAATGCAATATTTAGTAAGAGAATACCCTATGAAAGTTGCAGCTGCTGAAGCTCTATATGAAGATACTGGAAATTCAGCACCATTCTCAGTTTTAGCAACAATCGATCAAAAACAACAAAAAGCAGAACATTACCTTGAAGTTCCTGGTATGTTAAGTTTCTTAGCATACGACAAGTTTGAAGGAAGCCTAAAAGGTATGAAATCTCTTCAAAAAGAAATGGATGAAAAATACTATCCAGTAGTTGGAAAACACATCGATTATACACCGCATGTACCAACAATTTATTACTCATTCAGAGTTATGTCTGGTTCTGTAGGTATCTTAATCTTAATGGCATTACTTGGAACAATATATTCATTCAAGGGAACAGAAACTAAGAAACGTTGGTTCTTACAACTTATGCCATGGACTTTACTAGTAGCTGAAGTTGCTACTGCTTGTGGTTGGATTATGGCTGAGATGGGACGTCAACCGTTCTTAATCTTCGGAGTAATGGCTACTGAGTCAGGAGTTTCACCAAACTCTGGAGCATCAGTATTATTCTCACTATTAGTATTCTGTGTATTATATACTATCTTAGGTATTGCACAATTTATCGCATTTAGATATACAATGAACAAAAAAGAAACAACTGTGAAGGAGGTAGCATAGTATGGATTGGTCAGTAGCTTTACCAAATATTTGGTTCTTACTTATTACAATACTATTTACAGGATTCTTCGTATTAGAAGGATATGACTTCGGAGTTGGAGTACTAGCTCAAGTATTAGGTAAAAACGATGAAGAAAAACGTGTTTACTTCAATACAATCGGTCCTTTCTGGGATGCAAACGAAGTTTGGCTATTAACTGGTGGTGGAGCGATGTTCGCAGCTTTCCCTATCTGGTATGGTAAATTATTCAGTGGTTACTATATCGCATTTGTATTAATGTTAGTAGCGTTAATCTTACGAGGCGTATCATTTGAATTTAGAGGTAAATTAGGTGATAATAGAGCTTGGATTAAATCATTCGATATAGCAATGTTTGTTGGTAGCTTACTTCCTCCAGTATTATGGGGAGTTGCAGTGGCTAACTTCATGACAGGAGCAAACCTTGACGCTAAGAAAAACTTAGTTGATGGTTTCTTAGGATTATTATCTCCATTTACTATTCTTGGAGGAATAATGATGTTACTTCTAATGTTAGTTCACGGAGCTCAATTCTTAGCTCTTAAAACTACAGGAGAATTAAGAAATGCAGCTCGTGCAACATCTGCATTATTATTCCCATTTGCTGCAGTAGTAACATTAGTATTTGCTATTTGGGCATTATTTAAAACAGATATCTTTACGACAAACTACTATGTTGGTTTAGTGCTAGCAGTAATTGCGGTAGTATTCTTCGTGTTATCATTTGTTTTAAACTACAAAGGTCGTGACTTAGGTGCATTCTTAAGTACATCAGGAACTTTAGCGTTCCTAACTCTAAGTGTTTTCGCAGGTATGTTCCCACGTGCTATAATAAACAGTAATGATGTTAGTCAATCACTATTTATTTACGATGCTGCGAGTGGAGTATACACTCTAAGACTTATGACAATAGTTGCTTTATTCCTATTGCCATTCGTTTTAGGATACCAAGTTTGGTCATATTCTATTTTTAGAAAACGACTAACTAAAGAAGATGAATTGGAGTATTAGTCAATGAAAAAAAAGGAAGCAAAATTAAAACTTCCTGTTAAAAAAAGTCTTACATTGACACTATTAATATTATCAATATTCGAAGCAGCTTGTATAATTATACAAGCTGCTTTTTTTAGCAAAAAGCCATAGTGGGACTTTTTTGATAAAAATTTTGATAATGTAGCAAGAGATAGTGTTCTTTTTAATAGGTTTTATTTTAGAATAGTGTTCTTACACTTACAACAATATTTTACAGAAAAATCATGCTATTAAGTTCGAAACTGAACTTAGAAGAAAAATTACTTCAGAGTTACTTTGACTTAGGACCCTGATTTCACATCAAGAGAAGGATCAGGAAAACTAGTGACTTTAGCGATAGATGGAATAGGAAAAAGTAAAACAATATTTTGAATTAAACGTATCAAAAACAAATCTGTGGAGCTATTATCCCAACCTTAGTTGTTATTTTTATATTTTATACAGACTATGTATCAGCTTTTAATGATAATATCTGTAATACCTAGTTATCGTTATTTTTCATGATATTACTTGGTATTAATGCTAGAGATATGGCGAATAGACAGTATAAAAAAATATAGAGCATTATCTAATAATTTTATCGATACAATTCGAGGAGTTGAGACTCTAAAATTCTTAGGAGTAAGTAAAAACTACTTACCGATCATGGAAAAAGAAAAAAACAGAGAATATCGTCAGAGTACTATGAAGACACTAAGTGTAGCTTTTTAAACAGCTTTCGCCCTTGATTTCTTAACAACAATAGCAATTGCACTATTAGCAGTGAGATTAGGGATCTTATTATTAGATGGAAGCACTGTGTTGTTACCTTCACTTACTGTATTATTAATCGCACCAGAGTTTTTTTCCTTCCAATGAAACAAGCTGCGACAGACTACCATGCAACACTTGATGGTCAAATGGCTTATGAAGATATTAATCGAATGATAGTGGATAATGAGAAAAATAAATCTCAGAAATCTTCTATAGGAAGCGTAGAAAGTATAAAACTACATAATGTTGGATTAATAAAAGATGACAAGAAAAATTCTTGATAATATCACTTTATCAATAAACAAAGGTGAAAAAGATTTGTCTTGTAGGGACAAAGTGGAAGTGGAAAAACTTCATTAATCTCATTGCTATCTGGCTTTTAATGAACAAAGTGAAGGTGAGATATTAATTAATGATGAAGTTACAAATTTAAAAAAATGTTCATTGGTCAAATAATATTTCATATATTTCACAATTCCCTTTATATTTTCCCAGATACACTCGCAATAATATATTATTCTATTCTAATGAGAATATAAGTGATGATCACTTAAAAAGAAATTAGTAAGTTAGTAGGTTTAGATAAATTTATTTCTACATTACCACAAGGTTATGACACTAATATTGGAGAAGGTGGTCAAGAGTTAAGTGGTGGTCAAGCACAACGTATAGCTATTGCTAGAGCTTTAATTAGCAATAGAGAAGTAATCATTTTAGATGAACCAACAAGTCACCTGGATATAGAAACAGAGTTTGAGATTAAAGAAAAAACTCCTAGAATTATTTAAAGGTAGAACTGTAATTATAGCTACACATAGACTACACTGGTTAAATAATGTAGATTATGTGTTAAATCTAGAACAAGGAAAGGTTAGTGATTTTGAGAAAGTTGTCGAATTTAAAAAAATTCATCACGTTTCACGAAATTAAAAGCTAATCTAGTGGGAGGTAGCTATAGTGAAAAATAATTCAATTGTAAGAAAAAGAACTTAAAAAGAATAAAGGCGTAATGAGTGGAGTAGTCTTTTTAGGATTAATGTCTGTTATTAGTGGAGCAGCGTTAATGTACGTATCAGGTTACTTAATCAGTAAAGCATCATTACAAATAGGAAATATCCTAATGTTACAGGTACCCACAGTATTAACAAGAACATTCTCGTTAGCACAATCTACATTTGCTTATATTCAAAGGTTAGTGAGCCATAATTTAGTTTTAGGAATTATAGAAAAATGCGTAGTAGGGTATATAAAAATATTAGAACCTAAAGCATTGAAATTGAAAAAGAATATAAATCTGGAGATTTACTAGGTATTATTTCTGAAGATATCGAAAATATGCAAAATATCTATCTAAAAAACAATATTCCCAAGTATTATCTCATTAGTATTATATGTACTTTTTCATTACAGTAATGTTTGGGTTATGATATGAACTATGCTATTTTAGCGACACTTTTTGGTTTATTTATTATATTTTGTAGTTCCATTTGCCTCACTTACTATCACTAGAAAAGAACTTCCAAATTATGAAAGAAGCTAAGTATAACTTATATCGCGATTTTACTAGTGCTATTTTTCGGATTAAGCGATTGGATTTCTTCTAATAAAGTAAATGAATTTATGGATGATTACCAAAGCTAAAGAACAAAAACTTTTTAAAAACGTGAAAGAAAAATTAAAACATTCGTTCACTTAAGAGAAAAACTTTGTTAATTTACTTTGCGGGTGCAACAGCTTTCTTAATGATTTATAGTTGTTGGAATATGACAGTAAATAATGTAATCGAAAAATGTCTATATCGCATCATTCTGTATGATGGTATTATCAGTTCTTAGTGTAGCGGTATGACGAGTGAAGCAGTAGCTCACATTCCAGGATATGAAGTTTCAATAAATAGAGTAAAAGAATTTTATGCTCAAGAAGATGATGAAAAAGTCGAAGTAGTAAATGCAAAAAAATTCTGAAGGAAATATTATTGATGTTAAAAACTTATCTTTTGGTTATGAAGATGGAAAAACAGTTCTAAATAATCTATCTTTATCAATCAAGAAAGGTGAGAAAGTTGCAATATTAGGAAGAAGTGGTGTAGGAAATCTACATTGGTAAAACTTCTAACGGGGACATACACTAACTATGAAGGTGAGATCATTGTTCTTGATAAAAAACCAACAGAATCTATGTTAGGTACAGAAATTTCACTTTTAAACCAAAAACCGTATCTATTTGATATGACAATTAGAGAAAACCTGAAGCTTTGCATTATTGGATTCAGGAACAGAAGAGGATGAAATGAGAGTAAAAATCAATGAGAGTTTAGAAAAAGCTCAATTGACAAAAAGTTTTACAAAATCTTCCTGATGGAATTGATACGAATGTATTTGAAACAGGAAGTAGGTTCTCAGGGGGAGAACGTCAACGTATAGCATTCGCTAGAAGTATTATTCAAAATAACGAATTGTTACTACTAGATGAACCGACTGTGGGGTTAGATCCAAAAACTGAACATGAATTATTAACTACAATTTTTGAATCTAGTAAAGATAAGACAATTGTATGGATTACCCACCATTTAAACTCAATCGAATATATGGATAGAATAATCTTCATTAAAGATGGAGAAATCGAAATGGATGGAACACATAGTGAACTATACGCAACAAATGATAAGTATAGAAAACTTTATGATATGGATAACATAGCGTAACATAAAACAAGTAATATTTTAAAAAACTTGTAATAAGAAAAAAATAGAGTTATAGAGAATTAATTTTTTTCTAACTCTATTTTTTTGTTATAGAATTCTTTAATAAAAGTTCAATACTTTCTAAAGAATGAAGTTTTTCTATTTTTTTACATTGTATCTACTATTGACTTTTAAAGTATATATTTGTTAAAATATGAATGAATAAAAATTAATATTCATTCATTAAACAGGAGGTGATTATAAATGAATAAAAAAACATATTTTTAAAAAGAAGCTGCACATGAGGTATTTTTCTAAAAAAAGGGTACAAATCAACGTCGATTTCAGAAATAACAAAACAGGCAAAAATGGCAGTAGGTTCTTTTCTATAACTTTTTATGATAGTAAGGAAAAAAATTTTTTTTAGATATTTATATAGAAGAAAACAATCGTATTCGACAACTCATAATTAACAATATTGATTGGGAAGAGTGACGTAGTTAAGCTTACAGAACAGCTATTTGGTCAAATAAGAAGTTTAATATCGTCTAATAAGATTTTTATCAGAGTGGTACAATCCTGCTATTTCTAGTGAATTACACAACTATTATTCATCAGAAGAAGGTAAGGTATCTAATCAATTCTATAAGTTTTTAGTTAAAAATTTTACTAATCGATTGCAAACAGAAGGGTATTCTCAAGAAAAAGATTCAAGAGATTTTGAAAATTTATACTCTTTTTAACTACATAGATATGAATGTTACGGAAAAAGATATTCCTAATGTTAGTGAAACAACCGAAAGATTAGCAATTTATTTTGTAAAAGGATTATTTAAGGGGAGCAACAAAGTTCTAAATTACATGAGAACACATAGATAGTGGCTTATTGATATTATTTTTGCTTTATAAATTCTTTTAGATATCTAATAAACTAAAGCGTCAAGTGACTCGACAAAATCGTGTTTCTTAAGAAATTTCGATATATGAGTCACTATCTTTTTAAAAACAAAAAAATGAATGAATTTTTAAAAATATTCATTATAAATAATTGTATTTTTAAATAGAGTTACAAATTTGCTTAATATTACTATATCTTATGCTACATCATATTAACTATAATTTTTAAGAAAGAGGAAGAAAATGAAAAGAGGTAGAAAATGTTAACTATTATTTTTATTATAGCTGCGATTCTGGTAGTAATAATGTCTGGAATATTCGTATTTCTTGGACGTAGTCAAACTTTATCTGTGAAATCAATAGAAAATGTAAGTGATAATCTTTATGAGTTTCGATTTGAAAAAGCCAAATAATATGAGTTGGAAGGCAGGTTCATATATAAAAGTTACAGTTCCTAATATTGAAGATAAAAAGGAAAAATAACCGTTGGCTTACTATTGCATCTAATCCAGATGAAAAATGAGATTGTTCTTTTGACTCGAAATAGTGGAAGTAAGTTTAAACAAGAACTAACTAATTTAAAAAAATCGGTGAAAAAGGTCAACGTTAGTTGGTTAGATAAAAAAACTTAGAGGTTGTAGATGGTCAAGAACCTATTGTGTGTTTTGCATCTGATGTTGGTATTGCAGCAATTAGACCAATCGTTAAAGAATGGAGTTCTAAACGTTCGATTGTACTAAATCATTTAGATAATGGGGTAAAGGTCTTTAATAAAGAGTTGACAGAGTTATCTAAGAAAGGACAAGATTTCACTTATGAAACTAGTGGAAGTATAGAACAAAGTCAAGATAAAACTTAAAAAGGTAGTGGATAAGTAGGAAATAGAGCAATATATCTTTTATCAGGCAAACCTGATGATGTTGAGACTATGAAAAATTTTCAGAATCCGCTGGAATAGGTAGGGAGAAAAATTAAAAATAGATAGTTTTAAAGGATTAAAATAACGTTTTTGATATGAAGCTCTTTTATTGAACAAATCAGTAAAATAGATTCATATCTTTTTGTATTATAAATTTAATATATTTTGATATCTATTTATAAGATTAAAAAGACTATTCCAAAATTTTTGTATATTCATCAAAACTTTTCTTTTTAATATTCAATAAAATTTATGTTATAATAAAGAGAGTTGAGTAGAGAAAGGTTTTACTTTTGAAATATGGAAGATTTGATTAAGAATTTCTACTTAGAAAAATAAAATTGATTGTATAGAAACATTGAGGTAATATATGCAAAAGAAAAAAATAAAATTGTAATACAAGGAGCAAGGGAAAATAATCTTAAAAATATAGACTCTAGAAATCCCACGTGATCAGTTTGTTGTTATTACTGGATTAAGTGGTAGCGGTAAAAGTTCACTGGCATTTGATACTATCTATGCTGAAGGACAGCGTCGTTATGTGGAAAGTTTAAGTGCATATGCTAGACAGTTCTTAGGTAATCTTGAAAAAAGCCAGATGTTGATCTTATCGAAGGATTATCACCGGCAATATCAATAAATCAAAAAACGACATCAAAAACCCTAGATCAACTGTAGCGACAGTAACAGAAATATATGATTACTTACGTCTACTTTTATGCAAGAATTGGGCAAATCTACTGTCCAAATCATCATGAAAAAATTGAGAGTAGTTCAATAAGTCAAATCGTAGATGCGATTATGTTAATGCCAGAACGTAGTAGAATCCAAATAGTAGCACCGATTGTTAAGGATAAAAAGGTACTCATAAAAAAATTAATAGATAAAACTAATAAAAGATGGATATATTCGATTCAAAAATTGATGGTAGAATTATACGAAGTTGGAGATATTCCAGAATTAGATAAAAATAAAAACATTCTATTAGTGTAATTATCGATAGGATAGTTATTAAAGAGGGAATCGAAACACGTTTAGCTGATTCATTAGAAACATCACTAAACCTTTCTAATAATGATTTAGTTGAAATTGATGATGTTAAAGAAGAAACTACTCAACTATTTTCAACAAAATATAGTTGTAAACACTGTGATTTTACTTTAGGTGATTTAGAACCTCGTATCTTTCTCATTTTAATAATCCACAAGGAGCTTGTCCAGAGTGTGATGGTTTAGGGATGCACGAAACGGTAGATGTAAACAAGATTATTCAAAAAGACTTTAACGATAAATGAAGGTGCAATATTAGTTTATAATAATGCGACTTCAACATATTATCCAAGTTTAATTAAATGTGCATGTGAACACTTCGGAATAGATATGGATACTCCATTCAAAGACCTTAATAATGAACAACAAACAGATTATATTTATACGGTAAATGATCAAGAAGAAATTACTCATAAATATATTAATGATGAAGGGTGCAACGTTCACGTATAGTGTATTTTGAAGGAGTAGCAAATAATATCCTTAGACGTTATAAATCAGGAAATGACTAGAGCAACTAGAGAAGCTATGGCTAAGTATATTAAAGAAGACTCATGTCGTAGTTGTAAAGGGTCAACGATTAAAAACCAGAAATCTTATCAGTGTATGTTGCAGAAAAAAATATTGCAGAAGTTTGTGAAATGTCTATTAAAGATAGTTATGAATTTTTCCAAAAATATAAAAACTAAGTGAAAAAGACTATGCAATAGCTAAATTGGTACTTAAAGAAATTAAATCAAGATTACAGTTTTTTTAAATGATGTTGGTTTTAGATTATCTGACATTAGATAGATCTTCTGGAACATTATCAGGAGGAGAAGCTCAGCGTATTCGATTAGCAACGCAAATTGGTTCAGAAACTGATGGGGTAACTTATATACTTGATGAACCTTCAATAGGGTTTACACCAAAGAGATAATGAAAAACTTATTAATACTATGCTTTCTATGAGAGATTTAGGAAATACAGTATTAGTAGTAGAGCACGATGAGGATACGATGTTAGCTTGTGACTATATAGTTGATATAGGACCTAAAGCAGGTGAACACGGAGGACAAGTCGTAGCAGTAGGAACACCTGATGAAATTATGGCGAATGAGAAATTGTATAACTGGAGCATATCTATCAGGGCGCAAAAAAATAGCAGTACCATCGAAAGAAGAGAAGGTAACGGTGAAAAATATCGTTATTAAGAAAGCTAGAAAAAATAATTTAAAGGACGTTAGTGTGAAATTCCCACTTGGAAAATTTATTGGAGTAACTGGGGTTTCAGGAAGTGGTAAATCAACACTAGTTAATGAAATCTTATTTAATTCAGTAAAAAACGTTCTAAATAAAGAAGAAATCGATACAACTGTAGTGAAATCGGTAGAGGGAATTGAAGGGAATATAGATAAGATTATAGATATAGATCAAAGCCCAATAGGAAGAACACCACGAAGTAACCCAGCTACCTATACAGGTGTATTTGATGATATACGAGATTTATACGCAAGCACTAATGAAGCTAAATTACGTGGATACAAAAAAGGACGCTTCAGCTTTAACGTAAAAGGTGGGCGTTGTGAAGCTTGTAGTGGGGATGGAATTCTAAAAATTGAAATGCACTTCTTACCTGACGTTTACGTACCTTGTGAAGTATGTAAAGGTAAACGATATAATAGAGAGACATTAGAAGTTAAGTACAAAGGTAAGAGTATAAGTGATGTCTTAGATATGACGATTAAGGAAGCATATGAATTCTTTGAAAATATTCCTAAGATTAAAAACAAACTAGAGACACTCGTTCATGTGGGACTTGACTATATAAGACTAGGTCAAAGTGCAACAACACTTTCAGGAGGAGAAGCTCAAAGGGTTAAACTAGCGAGCGAGCTTTATAAGAAATCTACAGGTAAGACACTGTATATTCTTGACGAACCTACAACAGGTTTACATATTGATGATATTAGTAGATTAATTAAAATTATTGATAAATTAGTTGATGGTGGAAATACCGTTGTTGTGATTGAGCATAACTTAGATGTTATAAAATGCTGCGACCATCTGATAGATTTAGGGTCCAGAAGGTGGAGTAGGAGGAGGAACAATCTTAGCTGAATGTACTCCAGAAAAATTAGTTAAAAACAATGAAAGTTACACAGGAAAAGTTTCTGAAAAAAACTTTTTAAAAATAGTAAAAAAATTTAATAAAAAAATAAGTAGTAAAGAATCAAATATTAAAAATATATTTAAAAAAATATTTTCACATTTATGAAAACCTTTTATTTAATAGGGTTTAGATGAATAAAATTAAAATCATCTGCCTGATTATACAAATTTTGAGGTTGTTTTAGTAAAGTAAGTGTGGTAAAAATATAAATAGAAACTAAAGCGCTTGTAAGACTTACCATACATTCGGGCCTAACACTTTTTGAACGGGAATGAGAATCGCTACTAGTATAAAAATGCTTCCTTGAGAAGACTTTTAGAACATAAAGGCTATCGTACCCACCTGATTATATCAGGACCAATTTGAGGTAAGAATCTACGGCGTTTTGGTTTTTATGACTGGTTCTAAAAAGTATCCAGTCTTTTTTTAATTTAAAATTATATAATTTAGAAATATGGAGATAGAAATGTTACATCAATTTTTCGAGAAATGAACTATTAATAGGAACTGAAGGTTTAGAAATTATTAAAAATAAAAGAGTAGGTATATTAGGAATCGGTGGAGTAGGCTCATTTGCTGCTGAATCATTAGCACGTTCTGGTGTTGGTTCACTAGTGCTTATGGATAAAGATGATATAGATATTACAAATGTCAATAGACAAATTCATGCAACTACTAAAAACTGTAGGATGCAGTAAAGTTCAAGAAATGAAGAAAAAGAATTTTGGATATTAATCCAGAATGTGAAGTTATTGCTATTCAAGACTTTTTATACTGAAGATACAGTATCCTGTATTTTATGAGAAAACCACTAGACTTTGTAATAGATGCATGTGATACAGTGACATTTCAAAATACATTTAATAAAAATATTGTTTAGCAAAACAATATTCCAGTGATTAGTGTAATGGGTGCTGCAACAAATTAGATCCAACAAAATTCCAAATAGCTGATATTAGCAAAACTACTGTTTGTCCATTAGCAAAAGTAATTAGAACTAAATTTAAAAAGAAAGAGTTCGAGGAAAAGTACCTGTAGTATTTTCTACAGAAAAGTCCAACAATTGCAAATAAAGAATATTTAGAAAAAATTGGAAGCAGGACTCAGCTATACGAAAAGCGAAAAATTCCACCAGCTTCAAATGCATTTTGTCCATCGATCGCTGGACTTATAGCAGCAAATTATGTTTATACTACTTTTATTGAAAAAAATATAAAAAAATATTAACTGTTGAAAAACCTATTTAATGAATGAAAAACAACGCTGATTTAAGCGTTGTTTTATTTTTAATATGGTTGACATATCAAAGTTATGGTAGATTTTTTTCTGTAAAAATTACACATAATTTGAAAAATAATATTCTATATTAGTATGAAAAAAGGTTTTGAAAATTTATAATTTAATTTGATTTTTATAAAAAACATGTATAATAGTTATAGATGAGAAAGGAGGATTACTTTTGAAGAATAAAGGAACATTACTGGCACAAAACTTGAAAAAACTTCGAAAAATGAACAATTACTCTATGTCAACTGTAGCAGATAAACTAGAGTTATCATCTCACGGTGTATATGCGAACTGGGAATACGGGACGTAACGAACCAAACGTTGCAACACTAGTATCAATAGCGAAACTATATAACGTATCTATTGATGAACTGGTAGGTTATAAAAACTGAAAAAGGGGAACCAGAAGAGTTGGCAGATACTCACTTTGAAGTAATAGATATGATTAAATCACTTGATAGTGAGGATTGTAAATTAGTAGAAGAAGTTTTGAGAAGATTTAGGATATTCTTTTTCTAGAAATATAAATCTATAACATACTCAAATACTTAGGCTATAGAGTTATAATGTAGTAAATTAAATTAATAGTTTTTAAATATAGGCTAGGTAGTAATACTTGGCCTATATTTTTCCTTTTTCTTAAGGAATAGGGGTGATAACTATTGATGTAAAAAGATTTAATGAACAAAATTTTAATGACGCAATAGCAACAAAGCCAGTGATATCCATATATACCCACATACATCGGGTGAATCCTTTATAAGACTCAGAGTGAAAGGAAATCTGAGTGAATATGAAAAATTTTCAAATAGGGAGATAGAATCGATAATCTCGTTATTAAAATTTAATTCTAACATTGATATCTCAAGGAATAAAGAACCACAAAGTGGAGATTCGTTTATAAAACATAATGACAAAGATTATTATTTACGAGTTTCTACCTTACCGCTTAGTGAGTTAAATGAAGGTTGTGTAGTCAGAATCTTCATAAATGAATTAGAAGATGTTGAATACAGTATCTTCGATGAAGACAGTCAGTACATAAATGATCTTTCAAAAAGAGCTTACGGACTAGTCTTATTTTCCGGTCCTACGGGTAGTGGGAAATCTACATCAATGTATAAGTTAGCAAGTATGCTTGCTAGAAAAAATAAACAGGTAATAACAGTCGAAGATCCAGTGGAGAAAAAAATTCCTAGCCTGATTCAAATGCAAGTAAATGAAAAGGCAGGAATTACTTATGATAACGCACTTAAATCAATTTTACGTTGTGATCCAGATGCGATGGTAATTGGTGAAATACGCGATTATAAAACAGCAAGTCAAGTAATTACATCATCGTTTTCAGGGCATTTAGTATTGAGTACAATTCATGCTGAAGACTCAATTGGAGTAATAAATCGATTAAGAGATTTAAACCTATCATTGGAAGATATTAAACAAACTATAATTTGCATAATTTCGCAAAAGATTGGTAAATTTAACAAATGGAAAAAGGGGATTAGTAACTGAAATATTGAAAAAGGGAAAAATATCCATGAATATATAGATAACGATAAAATACATAATTTATCTTTAGAAAAAATTTGAATTAGCATTTGAGAAAGGATTAATTTCTGCTGATGAAAAAGAAAAATGGGGGATATTAAAAAATCCTAGATAAAGAGAATAAAATATATTTTATAAAACGTCTATATGAATTAATTAATCATGGATATATGTTAGAAGACTCATTAGAATTTCTTTTAATACAATATGATGTTGCTGATGATGAAATTAAAAAGATAAAAGAAAAAAACTCTCTAACGGAAATAAATTATCCGATATATTGGCATATCTTGGTTATTCACAATTAATTATAAGCAAAATAAAATTTGCTGAAGATTACGGTAGGATAGAAGATATGTTGCTTGAAGTAGAAACATATCTTACGATACAAAAAAATACAACAAGAAAAAGGTAATCAAAACTTTAAGATATCCGCTATTTTTTAACACTTACACTAATATGTCTCATTATGGTGTTTAATGCGCTAGTAATTCCACAATTTGAGAACATCTATACTTCATCTAATATTAAGATGGATCTCAAACTATTATATTAATCAAATCACTATACTATATTCCAAAAATTCATTTCTATTATTATTTTACTAACTATTTTATTTTTAAGTTACATTTTTACAATTAAATATAAACCAAATCTATTTTTTTAAAATCACTTTTATACATTCCTAAAATTAGGAGCTATTCAAAATTATATTTTTCTTACAGATTTTCTATGGAGTTAAGTTTATTTCTTATGAGCGGATTTTCACTGAAAACAGCCCTAGAAGTAATTGCTGAGGAAAACTATGACTATTATTTAACAGAGTTTTCTATAGAAATTTTACAAGAGTTAGATAAAAGGTATAAGTTTTCGAAGATGCAATAGGAAAAATTAAATATTTTGACACGTCAATTAGAAAATTTGTAAGCCATGGGAAGAATAATGGTTTGATTGATAAAGAGTTGAAAATTGTTCAGTGAATTGATGTTAGATACATTTTTAACATCATTGGATAGAAATTTGAAAAATTACAACCTATTTTATTCGGTATTTTAGCAGTAGTTATAGTTGGATTGTATATGGTAATATTACTTCCAATTTTTAATATGGCTAGCTCAGCTAAAATAAGGAGGAACATATGGAAAATATTATGAAAAAGTTTAAAAACAAAGACGGCTTCACTTTAATAGAGATGTTAATTGTTTTGTTCATAATCGCAATACTACTTATTCTTATAATCCCTAATATTACTAAGAATATAGATACTCAGAAAGATAAAAGTTCAGAAGCTTACGAAAAAAACAGTACAGTCTCAAGTTACAGCTTATGAAATTAATGAAAAAGATAAAGATGTTACATTTGAAAAACTAGTTGAAAAACATTATTTAGATGGTCCTGCAGATAAAGCTAGTACAGCACCTAATGGCAAGAAAATAGTAATAGCTAATGGTAAAGCAACACTTCAAAAATAGACAGGGATTTTCTTTGGTAGAGATGATAGCCGTGTTATTAATAGTTAGTATTATTGTGATAATTCTATCTAGAATTTCTGTAAATACCTATGATAAATATCAGGAGAGATTAGCTGTTAACGAGTTAGTTTCTGAAATTTATAATATCCAAACAAAAAGTTTAGGAAAAGATAGATCTTATATCTGCTTCTTTTTCGAGTGATGATGAATATGCAGTATTGTATGATGGTCAGAAATATTGGAAAAAAATAAGAAAAAAATGGTAAAGCAAAAACTTGGAGCAGCTTCTGTCAAATTCGAATATTGAGAGGAAACCTAATATCTAAAGCTAATACTGTAGATATTAAATTTGATAATAGTTTATATCGCATAATTGTGCATTTAGATACAGGGTATGTGACATTAGATGAAGTACAGTAAAAAAGCTTTCACTTTTGTGGAATTGATAGGGGCTCTATTTATCTGCTCTCTATTATTCGTATTTTTTTAATTCCAAATATGGTCAGACAGTATTCTAATCTATATAAGGTAGAAAAAGAGTTAGAAATGAAAGAAATTTTTGTATGAGGAGATTTGTAGTCATTATAAGGAAAAAGAATTTTACTACAAAGAGAAAGAATTATTACATAAGTGTTAGTGAAAAATTCAGCGAAAAATTGAGGATGAAGAAACTGGTGAGAAAATTAGTTATAGCTAAATCCAAAAAAGGATTTACCTTGCTAGAATTGACAGTATCTTTTATTCCTATTAGTAATTCTAACACTACTACTTATGTTAATATTGCAGACTACAATAAACACTTCTAAAAAGATTTTTAGATTATTCAAATTATGAATATGCCTTTGGCTCATAGGAAAAATATTGCAGACATACAATAATAGTGCAAAAGGTCACTCAAGAAAAACATTATATTATAATGACGAGTAAAGATGGCATGGAAGATGTAAGAATAAATTTCAATGATAATCAAATCTACATGGATAAGTTTAAAAAAATTCTAATGACTTTTGCTGGATATATTCTCTTATTAAAACATATAAAGGGCTATACTTTATCTGTTGAGGATGAAACTATACATATCTTAATCGTAGATAAAAATAATCACGAACGTGATATGTATCTAAAGATAAAAGATGAAAAAAACAGACAAAGAAAAAGCCAAAGAGGAGAAAGAAAAGAAAGAAAAAGAAGAAAAAGATAAAAAGAAAAAGAAGAAAAAGAAAAGAAGAAAAAGAAAAAGAAGAGAAGGCAAAGAAAGAAAAGAGAATCAGGAAAATAATAATAATACAATAAAACTGATAATCATGTAGAAATAGAAAAAATTAAACCAATTACTAATAACGAGGAAGGAAGTTAGTACTATGAAAATAATAAAAGAACATAAAAAAGCAAACGCAATAGTAGCATCCTTACTTGTAGCTTTATTAGTGATAACAGTTATATTTAGTATTATGGGTATTTACATTAATAAAATGTACACAATAAAAAAAGTTTAAATGACTATTACGATAAACAAATAACACAGCAGCTAAAAGAAAAATAATAAATCTAAATAATAATTAGGTCCATTCTATTTTCCAAATTGGATTTTAGGATGGACTAAATTATTTGAAAAATCTTATAAATAGAAAAAAGAAATTATTATTGATGTCTTAAAAGATATATTAATTGTTGCTTTGTTTAATTAAATGGTTTAAAATAGTATTATATTGTCAAAAAATTGAAACTAAATTTAAAGGAGATATTAATGGGTAAAAAAATTATTATTAGGCCTTGTAGGTGCTGGGGCACTTGCAGCAGCTACTGTATTTCATAAAAAAAGAAAAATCTTAGTTCAGAAGAACGTGCAAAAAGTAGAAGAAGCTAAAAAAAGTATCTAGAAGAAAAAAAGGATATGTTGTATCAGAAAAATCTAAGTTCCCTGTTGGAAGTTTTAAACTTATTTTCTGTTTCATCATTACCAATGTACTATAAAGCTGCGAAAACAGTAGCTAAATATATTTTATAGTTATGTTTATACCAGAAAAAGAATTATTCATTTTTATGAAGATAATCCAAAAAGGAAAATTAACTATTAAGAAATTTGTAAAAGAAATGTATTATCGTCTTATGTACGATGAAATATCATTACTTTCTGCAAATCTAAGTTATTATTTTATCTTATCTTTATTCCCAATGCTAATTGTAGCCTTGGCCTTAACGCCATATTTTTAAAATCGACCAACAATTTTTTTACTAGAGAAGATTCAAAAGCTATGCGCCAGGGGACTTAGGTGATTATCTTTTTGATATGATTTCAGAAGTCTTAAATAATAAGAATAACACGATTATCACCGTGGGGATTGTTTTCACACTTTGGTCAGCATCTAGCGGTATTTATGGAATAATTATAGCATTTAATAATGCATTTAGAGTTCGTGATGGAAGAATTTGGATTGTTACTAAAATAATTAGTGTAATTTTAACAGCATTGTTCTTAGTAGGTATGTTTCTTGCATTAGCTTTAATCGTATTTGGAAAACAACTTACATACATCCTATTCCATAAATTCAATCTGGATGAAGGATTCTATAACTTATGGTCGGTAATAAATTATACACTGCCATTACTTTTTATATTCTTTGTCTTCATGTTCTTATATACTATGGGACCTAACTTGAAACTAAAAAGCTATTAGTATATTGCCAGAGCGTTGTTTGCAACATTATCATGGACAATAGTCAGTAAATTATTCGGATACTATATTGATCATTTTTTTCAAGTTATATTAAAACATATGGAACAATCGGAGCATTTATGGCATTCATCCTTTGGCTATATATTACTGGATATACTAATTATCGGTGCGGAAATAAATGCCATCTTCCATAATTATAAAGTTGAACATAGAGTATTCGAAGAAACGCATACAACAGAATAAATATATCATGTAATAATATACTTATACTTATTCAGTAGGTGTTTTATGATATTAGTAGAATCAAATAACAAGCAAGTACAAAATGTGCTTGTTTTTTTATTTTTCTTAATGTAGATTGTAAATGATGTATAATTAATATATGAGTTAATAATCTAAGCAGAAATATAAAAAAAGAAAAGTGTTTTATAGTATAATTGTAGGTACTTAATTAAGAACATTGATTAAAGATTGAGAGGTTAAAACTATGGAAAAAGAAATATATCTAGCAGGAGGATGTTTCTGGGGGAGTGGAAGGTTACTTTTGCACAGCTAGATGGAGTAATTGCTACAAAAAGTTGGATACAGCAATGGACAAACTGCAGAAAACTACTTATCAACAAATTAAAAACAACAGACCACGCTGAGGTTATTTTACTTAAAATATGATAACTCAGTATTACCACTAAATGATGTATTACGTCACTACTTTTAGAATTATTGATCCAGTAAGTATCAATAAGCAAGGTGGAGATAGAGGTCGTCAATACAGAACAGGAATTTACTATGTAGATGAAGAAACAAGAGAAGAAGTAGTTAAATTTATCGAGGAACTTCAAAAAAATTATACTAAGAAAAATTGCTGTAGAGGTAGAAGCGGTAAACAACTACATTGATGCAGAAGAATATCATCAAAAATACCTTGAAAAGAACCCTACAGGTTATTGCCATGTAGATTTAAGTTTAGCGAAAAAGCCTGTAATTTTTCAAAATAAGTTTGAAATAATTACTAAAAAGGTAAAAATATAAGTAAGTATAAATAAAAACAAGGAGTTAGAAAATGACAAACATTTTAATTTTCGGACACAAAAATCCAGATACTGATACAATTTGTTCAAGTATCGTATACAACAACCTAAAAAGAATTCAAGGAATGGATACAGAAGCTGTAAGACTTGGAGAAATCAATGATGAAACTAGATACGCTTTAGAATACTTTAACGTAAGTTTACCACGTTTAGTAGAAGAAGTAGAAGAAGGACAACACGTTATCTTAGTTGACCACAATGAGTTTCAACAATCAGCTAATGGAATTGAGAAAAGCTGTTATTCGTGAAGTAATCGATCACCACCGTATTGCAAACTTCGAAACAGCAGCACCATTATACTACCGTGCTGAGCCACTAGGATGTACAGCTACAATCCTTAAAAAAATCTATGAAGAGCAAAATGTTAATATCGATAAACAAATGGCAGGATTAATGTTATCAGCGATTATTTCTGATTCATTATTATTCAAATCTCCAACATGCACTTTACAAGATAAAGTTGCAGCTGAAGAATTAGCAAAACTTGCAGAAGTAGATGCACAAGAATATGGTCTTGCTATGCTTAAAGCTGGAGCATCAACAACTGATAAAACAGCTGAAACGCTAATCTCTTTAGATGCTAAAGAATTCGTTTTAGGAGCAGATAAACTTGTAGTAGCTCAAATTAACACAGTTGATGCCAACGAAGTAGCTGAAAGAAAAGAAGAATTAGTTAAAAGCAATTAATGCTGAACTTTTCTTCAAAAGGATTAGCAGCATATGTATTTGTAATCACTAATATCTTAACTTCAGATTCAGAAGTATTAGTATTAGGTGAAAAACAAGATAAAGTAGCAGCAGCATTCGGAAAAACTCTAGAAAAATGACTTTATGACACTAGAAGGTGTTGTATCTCGTAAAAAACAAGTAGTTCCTCAAATTACAGAAGAGTTTTCTAAATAATTAATAAAAATAAATTTTAAGAAAGTGAGGACAGTGGATTCTCACTTTCTAATTTATATAAAAATAGCAATCGAAAGGAAATATATGGACACATTTAAAAAGCAATATATTGGCCCTTTTTGAAAAAAAGATTATTATAAATACTTTGGTTGTAATAGCATTTGCAGGGTTAACACAAGGTAAACTAAAAAAATTGATCATCCAATATATGGATTTCTAGGTGCATTGCTTATTACAATTTTATTTACACTAATTCGACCGTTATTATTAATAACAGTAATAATCACAATATTTAGTCTTGGGCTATTTTCATTATTAGTGAGGGCGTTATTAGTATATTCAGTATCTATATATTATCACCACATTTTGAAATAGCATCGTTTTGGACAGCAATAGGCTTAGTATTAGTGATTAAAATTTTTAATTTTATTTTTAATACTAATGAGAGAACAATAATAATTAAAACATTCAAAAAAATAAGTAAAAGGAAAAATTAATATGCCAAAAATTACAACAAGAGAGCTTGCTGAGATATTAAACTTAGAAGTGATAAGTGGAGAAAGAGGGCTGAGATAGGGTTAATAACAACCGACGAGTTATCACGTCCAGCATTACAACTTGCAGGATACTTTTCTCACTATTCACCTAAAAAGAATACAAATTCTTGGTACTAGTGAATTATCTTTTTTTCAAATTAATTCCAGACATAGAGAAAAATCAAGAATGCGTATGTATGTACGCGTGTAACACCGTGTATTATTATTTCACGAGAATTAGAAGTGCCGAAAGAACTGATAGAAGCGGCCAATAAATATGACACACCAGTACTAAGATGTAGACAAGATACTACAAAACTTATGGGGAATATTTCGAATCATCTTCGTAGGGTATTCGCACCTACAACATCGGTTCATGGAGTATTTATAGAAGTTTATGGTATCGGGGTCCTATTAACAGGAGAAAGTGGAATCGGTAAAAGTGAGATTGCACTGGAATTAATTAAACGTGGACATCGTCTAGTGGCTGATGATAGAGTAGATATTAGAGATAGAAAAAGGATTCTTAATTGGAAGTTGCGAATCTACTTTAATCAAGCATTTATTAGAGATTAGAGGTTTAGGAATTATTAATGTAATGACCCTATTTGGTACAGGGGCAGTACGTAGTGATAAAAGACTACAGTTAAATATTCACCTAGAAACATGGAATGAACAAAAACAATACGATAGAATCGGTTTAGGTAATGAAAGCAGAGATTCTAAACTCTAAAATAGAGAAGAAAACAATTCCTGTAAGACCTGGACGAAATGTTGCAATCATTATAGAATCTGCTGCTATGAACTATAGATTAAAACCAAATGGGTGTCAACACAGCTAAAGAGTTCACAGCTAAATTAGCAGAAGAAATAAAAAGAAATAATATGAATAATGGGGTGGAATAAAATGATATTAGGTTACTTAGATCCGATTGCCTTTCACTTATTTACAAAGCCAGTCTACTGGTACGGAATTATTATAGCGACTACTGTTTTTTGTGCTTATTACCTTGCTGACAGGGAAGCTACAAAAAGAGGGTTAAAAAAAGATACAATGTTAGATCTATTGCTAATTGCTTTACCTATAGCATTTATCTTTGCTCGTGCGTACTATGTAATATTTAGATGGGAATTTTATAAAGGTGACTTCAGCTAGTATGATAGCCATTTGGGATGGTGGAATAGCAATATACGGTGGTTTAATTGGTGGATTTTTAGTGTTATACTTCTTTGCAAGAAGAAGAGGGATAAAAATTATCAAGTTATTAGATATTATAGCGCCTAGTTTATTAGTGGGACAAATGCTAGGACGTTGGGGGAACTTTTTCAACCATGAAGCATATGGTGAAGTAGTTAGTCAACAATATCTGCAAGATAGATTTATTCCAAACTTTATTATAGAAAAATATGTATATTGACGGAGCTTACCGTCAACCAACATTCCTATATGAAAGTTTATGGTGTTTTATCGCACTTGTAATACTACTATTAATCAGAAATAAACTAGCACAAAGTGAGGTCTTCGCTGCATATTTAATCTTGTATGGAGTAGAGATTTATCGTTGAAGGAATGAGAACAGATTCACTATATCTGGGAAGCTTGAGAGTTTCTCAAGTCCTTTCACTAGTATTTGTAGTAGGAAGTTTGATATACTTAATAGTGCTTAATACAAAATACAAAAATAAGAAGATTTTGTATAGAGAATCATAAAAGAGAAGGTGGAAAATATGTCAGAAAAAATTTATGACTTAATTATTGTTGGAGCTGGTCCAGCAGGTATGACAGCCTCAATTTACGCATCACGTGCAAATATGTCTGTACTGATGTTAGAAAGAAAATATCCAGGAGGTCAAATGTTATCAACTGAAGAAATTGAAAACTATACTGGATATGAAATGGTTACAGGACCTGAACTGTCAGAAAAAATGTTCGAACACTCTAAAAAATTCGGAACAGAATTTGGTTTTGGAAACATAACAGAAGTTGGAGTTAGAGATGATCTTAAATATGTAGTTGCAGGTGAAAAAGAATACGTAGCTAAATCAATCATTATCGCAACTGGATCAGAACACAGAAACTTAGATGTCCCAGGAGAAGAGCAATTTTCAGGAAAAGGTGTAAGTTACTGTGCAGTTTGTGATGGTGCATTCTTTAGAAATAAAGAAGTAGTTGTTATCGGTGGAGGAGATTCAGCTGTAGAAGAAGCTTTATACTTATCTAACTTAGCAGCTAAAGTAACTATCGTTCACAGACGTGATGAACTACGTGCCCAAAAAATCCTACAAGATAGAGCATTTGCAAAAGAAAATATCGAATTCGTATGGGACAGTGTTGCATACGAAATTAAAGGAGAAAGAAAAGTTTCTTCAATCGAAATTAGAAATGTTAAAACTGGTGAAGAAAGTTCAATTAAAGCTGATGGAGTATTCATCTATGTTGGAATGTTACCACAAACTCAAGAATTCAGAAATTTAGGAATCACTAATGAAGCTGGATATATTCCAACTAATGAAAAATTAGCAACATCAGTACCAGGTATTTTTGCAGCTGGAGACGTACGTGAAAAAGAAATCCGTCAAGTTATTACAGCAGCGATCTGATGGAGCTATAGCTGCACAAAGTGCATATAGCTATGTAGAAGGTTTAGAATAATATAAGTATAAAAGAAGAGAAACACTATAGAGAGTTTCTCTTCTTTATTTTTATAATTTAGCTAAAAACCTACTGAGTATTGATAAAAAAACTCAGTAGGTAATTTTTTAAAAAATAGTTTAATAACTATTTGTTGTTATGTTTTCTAGCCAAGTAAGGCATAATTAATCCTAATGATAGTAGAACGATTGGTGTTGCGATGTTCATAATTGTTTGGAAAGTACTTTCTGGAGTGTACATACCAGAAATACAAGCAAAAAGCTGTTAAGAAGAAACACCAAGCTCCTAGTCCCATTCCTACATATTTATTCTTAACAAATTTGTATTCAGATTGGAATTTTTCAGTTGATTTTTTCAAGAAGATATATGCAGCGAATACCCATAGGTAACGTAATGGCATAGTAACAGCGTTAAGTTTAACTAACCATCTAAATAACTCATTTACTTCTTTTAATTCCGAACATTGGGATAATTAGTAAGATAGAAACGATAATACCAACAAGTTTTTATTCCATTCACGTATACGTCGTTTTTCGTTCTTAACTAATAATTTCTTAGGAATGTATTTTTCATCAGCACTACTTAATAACATACGTAGTGGAGCATCGATAGAAATAATAACAACAGAAACTTGTCCGATTAAATCAACGATTGCATAGATAACTAAGAATAAGTTACCAACACCGTAGTAGTTACCTAAAGTTTGGAAAGCATAGTAAGTTCCGTTTGTAAGTAAGTCTTTAGGAATATTGTTTGTATCGAACATTAATGCTAGAGCAAAAGTTCCAAGAATCGCAGTTGTACAAACCATAACTACTAGTGCAATCATTCCACGAGGAAAGTCTTTAGAAGGATTTTTCATCTTATTAACATAAGGTGAAATCTTCTCGCACCCACCAACCGCAAATACTAAAATCGCGATTGATGTAATATACTTAACATCAAATGTCGGCATGAAAGTATCTAATGACCAATCGATGTCGAAAGTTTTAGCACCAGTAATAGATGGTGCAGTAATAGCCATAACTACAAATAATAATGACATAATAAACATTGAAGATCCGGCTAACATCGCCATTTTCTTAATTAAGTTTACTCCACGAGTCGCTAAGAACAAAGCAACTAAGAAGATAACTAAAGAAGCGATTTGTAAATATGTGATATCCATTTTTACTAATACGGTTATCACGAAATACAGTCCAACTAAATGCAGCGATAATACGTGATGGTTTTTGAGAAATATAAGGCATGTGAACTACCCACATTGTCCATCCTGTATAATAAGCAAGTAGTTTTCCGTGTGTAGAACTAATCCAAGAACTTACACCACCACCGGCATCTTTAAAAAGTAGATCCTAGCTCACCAACGATTAATGAATATGGAATAAAGTAAATTACAAAAATTAGAATCCAAGAAACAATTGATTTTAATCCACCAAATTCAGAGTATCCATTAACGACATTCCCGAATGCCCAAACAGTTGAGAACGCCATGAAGGCTAGGGTGTACCAAAAATATTTTTGCATCCCTCTCCATTGAGAACCTCCTAAAAATATAAAAAATACTAATAACTGCAAAATTGCATTAATAAAAAATACTAGCATAGTCTACGTAAATATTCAAGTAAAAATAAAATAAATTAAGCTAAAAATTTTTTTATTTGAGAATAAAATACTATTTTATAGAATATCTATAAAACTAAAGTGTTCAATAATTATTCAAATATTCCCGAAAAATACTTAAAGTGATAACAATTTGAAATGTAAATTTACATTATGGAAATATATTCATATAATATTGATAATTTTTAATGTATATCTTAAGTTTACAAAAGATGACAACACTTGAAATACAAAGAAATTTGAATTATAATTAGATGATGGTAAAAGAAAGTTTTAAAAAGTAATGAGGAGTGATAAAAGGTTGAGAAAAATACAAAAACATTAACTAGGTTAATGTTGATAATGACAAGTCTGGTAGTTGTTTCATTATTAGTAACTTCATTTTTGTTACGGAATATATAAAAACGAGAAGATGAGATTATTCGTCAAAAATATATTCAACTGCAAAGGTAGTAGCTAATGATAAAGGTGTCATAGATGATGTAAAACATCATAGGAGAACCAAGGGAATTCAAGAGTATGCCAATAGGGTATTGGAAGAAACAGGAACTGACTTTGTAGTTATCACGGATGATACTTTCACAAGATATAGTCATCCGATAAAGTGAATTTGTCGGTGAAAAATTTTTTAATATACCAGACATTAGTTCGACATTCGATTCTGGAGATCACTATAGTAAGCAAAGTGGTGTTCTAGGAGATGGACTTAGATTTTTCACAACAATAAAAGATGAGAACGGTGAAAATATTGGTGTTGTGTGTGTAGGGTATACTAAAGAAACAGTAAAAACAAGTATTACACTCACAAGAAAAAAATATTATTTGCATTATTGATAGGTATTGCAGTTGCAATTACGTTAGCAGTAGTGTATAATAGACGACTTAAACGTATATTGCTAAACTATGAACCGGAAGAAATTGCATACAATTATATTGAGAAAAATCTTATATCCGATCATGTTTCCGAAGGAATTATTGCGATAAATATAGATAAGAAAGTTATCGTTAAGAATAGTAGCGCTAACCAAATATTGGATAAAGCAGGATATACTAAAGTTAAAAAAGGTAAGAAGATTCCTGATCAGATGTATGAAATTTTTCTTCAAGAGTATAATCGAAGAAAATCTTCAAAGTAGAGATGAAGTGATAGTTCTAAATCACATCGAAGTTCTAGTTAATAGAAAATGCAATCTATCAAAATGGTAAGTTATATGGTGCTGTAGTTACACTACGTGACCAAAGTGAAATGAAAAAATTAATCACAGAATTAAGTGGTACAGAAAAAAATATAATGATAGCCTTCGAGAACAGAGTCATCACTTTATGAATAAATTGCATGTACTGCATGGTTTAATTGAGATGAAAGTCTTATGATGAAGTTGAAAAAATTTATCACTTATCTAAAAGATGACTATCATGATAAAATCGGATATATATCTGAAAGTATTAAAGTACCAGCAATAGCAGGTTTTTACTTGCAAAAGTTAGAGAAGCTAAACAAAAAATATATCGTTATTAATTGATCCAGATTCAATGATTCTAAATCAAGAAGGTTTAGATGAACTCTTTTAATGAACTTTTAATTATTCTAGAGTACTTATAGATAACTCAATGGAATCTATAGGGGAAAAAGAAGATGGAAAAAAATTGTTGTTTACTTATACTTAAATACAGATGAAAAATATACTATTATGTAATGTGTATGATAATGGCTGTGGAATTAGTAAGGATATACTGGAGAATGTATTTGAAAGAGGATATTCAACTAAAGGAGAAAACAGAGGATACGGATTAAATGCCGTTGACACAATTGTGAAAAAATATAATGGTTTAATAGACGTGGAAAGCGAAGTAGGCAAAACAAAATTTACAATAGAGATACCAATCGAGGAGGAATAATAAGTGAGAGTACTAATAATAGAAGACGATCCAATGGTAGCGATGATACATAAAGAGTATTTTTAAAAAGAAAGAACTAACTGATGACTTAAGTCATGTTACATCAATAGAAGCTGCGAGAGAATATTTAGAAAATAATGATGTTGATTTAATAGTTTTAGACAACTATTTAATCGATGGACAAGGGATTGAATACTTACCAGAATTAAAAGGATATCCAATCATTATGATAACAGCAGCGAATGATGTTCAAACAGTAGAAGCTGCATTATCTAATGGAGTAGTAGACTACTTAGTAAAACCATTTACTTATGAAAGATTTTCACAAGCTATTGATAAAGTTCAAGACTATGTGAAATTATTATCAAAAAGAAAAAATTAATCAGGATTTAATAGATGATTACTTAAATTCTGGAAGAGTAGAGGAAGAGGAAGATAGTCTACCTAAAGGACTTTCAAAAATTACTTTGAAAAAAAGTTCTAGAAGCTATCCAACAACATAACGGTGGATTTACAACTCAACAGATTGCAGATAAGTTAGATATTTCTAGAATAACGATTAGAAAATATTTAAATCACCTAGTAAATATAAATATACTAAGTGAAGATGCTGAATACTACACATCTGGAAGACCTGTATCAGTATTTACAGTTGAATCTGAAAGTAGATTGGAAAAATTATTATAATAAGGTATTATCAAAAATCGTATAATAATCTATAATTTGTAATAAACAGAAAAAACCTTCAAAACTTTAATTGTTTTGAAGGTTTTTTCAATATACTAAAAATTAAAAGTAGATACTAATCATTCATTTTTTTATGTACCATTTTTATACTTATTAGTGTTTTTATACTCTTCTATTATCCTATTAATTTTATCCATATCTTCTTTTTAAAAAGTTTCTTGGATTTCTTTATAAGTTAAAGTTTTTATAACTTTCAGTTTATGATTAGTTGAAGAATAATCAGGTATTTTTATTTCGATACCATCAGACTTTTTTATCTACAATAACAACGGTTTGCTTTACTACCAAAATCAGAAGTAATAGTAGCATCATTACCACGAATAGAGAATGTAGTATCATATTTTTAAAGTTCCTACTTGAGGATCAGTACCACCAGCTATAACAGCACGTCCTATTAAAAGCAAGTTGTAAATTATTGTATTCAGGTGTCTTAGTGAATTGTTCACTATCTTTTTTCTCTTCACCTTGATTGTTCTTTTTGCTCTTATAATTATAGAGTGATTTAAGTTCAATTTTTGATAAGTCTATTTTATCATTAGATAGAGGATACTTGTTAAAGAACTCTTCTTTAGAAGTGAAGTCCTCTTTAGTAACTATATCTTTATACTTGTCTTTTAAGGTCATGATATTTTCCAAAGTCAATATCATGAGTTATTTCATATCTGATTCCATTATCTTTTTATTTTATATGTGGTAATTCTATCAGTAAAATTTTCATTTTCATTAACGACCATAGTTTTATCTTTATAAAAAAGTTGCTACAGGTTGACTACTCCTTGAATTAGTTTTGTATAGTACGTTAAGCTTATTCTGTTTATCAATATTGTAGATAGCTATAGGACTTGCTAAATTACTATTTTCGTAAAATTAACATCTCGTCTTGGCCATCTTTATCCATATCAAAGTACGTAAATTTTTAGATAATCCTTATTTTTACCTGAAGAATTATACCGTTCAATAGCATAGTTATTAAGTTCGTAATCAAACTTAGTTTCACCAGTATCCATTGCTTCTTTATATTTTTATTATAGGCGAATACAATTCATCATCTTTTGAAATTTTACTATAAGAATTGTAAAAATAGAATCCACCACCAAGAAGGACAATACCAAGAATACTTGCGATTATTGGAATTAATTTTGAGCGTTTCTTCTTAAGTGGAATATTATTAATATTATACCCTTTAATATTATTTTGATTATTATTTTATTCATAAAACTCTCCTAAAAAATATCTTTTTATAAATATTATAAAAATAAAAAGTTAATAATTTTAAAGAAAAATAAAACTCCTAACATCTTATGTGAATAAGAAATTAAGAGTTTTATTATCTTATTTTTGTAACTACGAATGAATACCATCCGTTATCAGAAGTTTCTTCAACAAGTTTGAAACCACGTTCTAACATTTTTTCAAGAAGTTCGTCTTTCTTCTCTTCGATAATACCAGAGTGATGTAGTAACCACCATCTTCTAATAAGTTATATGCATCATCAATCATAAGCTCGATGATGTGAGCAAGAATGTTCGCCACGATAATGTTATATTTTTTAGTTTCTTTTGTAAGAAGACTAGCTTGATCAACTTCGATTTTTCTCAAGATTATTTAATGCGAAGTTCTCAAACGAAACATCAACAGCAAGCTTATCTAAGTCAACAGCTTTTATATTACCGTCAGTTAAATAACTGGCCGCGATACTTAAAATACCACTACCGCAACCAACATCGATAACATTGTCAGTTCTTTGAACATATTTTTCAAGGTTTTTAATACATAGAGAAGTAGTTTCGTGACCACCAGTACCAAAAAGCCATACCAGGATCGATGTTTATAATATATTTATCTTCAGTATTTTCATATTCACGCCATGTAGGGTACAATAACGAATTTTTCACCGATATTAAGAATATCGAAATAATCTTTCAAGAATTTTCCCAATCACTATCTTGAATAATAGTAGTTTCAATTTTGAAGAAATCTCCAATGTTGATATTTTCACCTAAAAGCAAGAAGCTCAGTTTCAAAAACGTTTGAAAGTTTCTTCGTCAAAATTTAGCTCATTGATGTATCCTTTAACGATAACTCCGACTTCAGGATAATCAGCAGGGACTAAGTTCAACAATAGTACCGAAATCATCGTGTAAGTTTTTCCTCAAGAGTAGTAGGATCTTCGATAGCAAACCCTCAGTTGAACCATAATCAAGAAGAATAGACTCAACTATTTCACTAGCTTCATTAGTAGTATGAATTGTAATTTCAACCCAATTTTCCATTGTATACCTCACAAATATTTTATTTTTACATATTAACTAGAGTATTCTAGTAATCTACATACCTACACATATTATACTATTTTTCAATATTTAAGCAACTAAAAAAGGTGGGGTAGTTGTTAATATTTCGAGTGTAGAATACACGAGAAATATTAGCACAGTAAAATATTCTAAAAATTGTAGAGAAATATAAAATTAGAAAATATGTATGGTAAGGACGTAGTGGCTTATCTCTATAGCTGAGGCTTAAAAGTCATTTTTATAAATATTTTTAAAAAAGTAGTTGACATATAAAAATTCGATGTTAAACTTATACTTGTATCAGATACGAGAACAAGTTATAAGGTTGTATTAGAATAATTTAAAAAGACAGTTAAAGGAGAAAAAAATATGGATACAAAATTTTCAGTAGCATTACACATACTAATATATATTTCGAGAACAGATAAAGTAGTTTCTTCGGAGCTACTAGCTAAAAGTGTTAACACAAATAGTAGTCACATAAGAAAAAAATTTTGGCAGTATTAAAAAGGTGGACTAATAGAAAGTCAACAAGGAAAAACTGGAATAACATTGGCAAAAAGAGCCTAAAGACATTACATTATCAGAAATTTATCAAATTATTTATCCTGATAAATACTTAGTAAATATCCATGAAGGTGCTAATAAAGAATGCCCAGTTGGTTTAAATATCGAAAATTTATTACAGCCAGTATTTAATGAAGCACAAGAGGCTTTTTATAAAAAAACTTGAAAGTAAAACATTAGAAAAAAATTAATTAAAGAATTATACATAATAGGAGAAAAAAATAAACAATGAAAGCAGCAGTACACAAAAAATATAATAAAAAAATAATATAGAACTTGAAATTAGAGAAGTAGCAGTACCTACAATAAATGAAAAATGAAGTGTTGGTAAAAGGTTACAGCAGCTGGAGTAAACCCACTAGATAACATGATTTCACGCGGAGAAGTGAAGATTATCGTATCTTATGCACTTCCCAAGTTGCAGGTAATGAAGTAGTAGGTATTATCAAACAAAAAGGAAGTAATGTAGCTAATTTTTGAAATTGGAGATAGAGTATTCTCTAGATTACCATTAGATAAAAATCGGAGCTTTTGCTGAATATGTAGCTATTAATCAAGATGCAATCGCTAAAGTACCAGATTATCTAACTGATGAAGAAGCAGCAGCCGTTCCATTAACAGCATTAACAATTATGCAAGCTTTAGAACTTATGGGAGCAGAATCAGGAAAAACAATTTTTCATCTCAGGAGGAACAGGTGGAGTAGGTGGTATGGCTATTCTATCGCTAAAAGCAAAAGGATTAACAGTAATTACTAATGGTAGTGTAGAAAATAAAGAACGTGTAGAAAAATTAGGTGTTGATCAATTCATCGACTATAAAACAACAGATTACACTAAAGTATTAAAAGATGTTGATTATGTACTAGATACTTTAGGGAGGAGCAGAAACTGAAAAACAAATGACTATTATGAAATCTGGAGGTAAATTAGTTTCATTAAGAGCTATGCCAAATGGAAGTTTTGCTAAACGTATGAACCTAGCTTGGTGGAAACAATTCATCTTAGGCTTAGCTGGTAGAAAAATTCGATAAAAATGGCAAATAAATATGGAGTATCATATGACTTCATTTTCGTAGAATCAAATGGTAAACAACTTCAAGAAGTAGCTGACATTTTCACAAAATTAGAAATTAAACCATCTGTAGACACGGTATTTGACTTTAAAGATGTAAATAAAGCTTTAGATAAAGTAGCAAATGGCCGTTCAAGAGGTAAAAACAGTTTTAAGTTTTAAATAATATAAATATATAGAAATAACAAGAGAAGGATGCGACTAGAAAATTATGATTTCTTAGTAATCAATTTTTCAAAGTCGCTCTTATTATCTCAAAATATCAACAAACATAATAAAGTTAGGAGACAATCATGTCATATATATAAATATGAATACATTAATGTTAATGGATTAAAAATAGCATATAGAGAAATTAATAAAGGTAAAAACAGAAAGACCATTAGTGATGTTGGTACACTTTAGCGGCGACAATGGATAATTGGGATCCAAGATTTATCGACCTAGTAGCAGAAAAACATCATATTATTTTATTAGACCTACCAGGTGTTGGGGAAGTGAAGAAAAGTAGCTACAACAATTCTAGGGATGGCACAACAAAGCAATAGATATTATTAAAGAATTAGGTTACAGTAAAATTAACTACTAGGATTATCAATGGGTGGAATGATCGCTCAAGAAGTAACAAGATTAAATAATGACTTAGTAGAAAAAAATTGATATTAGTAGGAACAGGACCAAGAGATGGAGAAGGAATTGGAACTGTAACTAGTACAACTTTTAAATTTATGCTTAAAAGCAGGATTAAATAGGGTAGATCCTAAGAGATTTATCTTCTATAACCACGATGAAAAAAAGGAAAAAAATTGAAGCGAATAAAAGTACTAGATAGATTAGCAAGTCATAGTAAAGAAAAATTTCAGATTCTGAAATGAAAGTTCTTAGCTTCTTAAGACAATTAAAAAGCAATCAAACGTTGGAGTACAGTAGAGTTTGATGATTTGAAATTTATTACTCAACCTACACTAATCGTAAATGGGGATAAAGACTTAATGGTTCCTACAGTTAACTCATATAATATGCATCAAAAAAATAGAAAAATAGCAAATTAATAATTTATCCAAATGCAGCACGGATCATTATTCCAATACGCAGATGAATTTTCAAAAGAGTTAATAGAATTTTTAGGAGAATAAGAAACCAAACTAATTAAAAAGTAGCTTATTAGAAAGTAATTATACTTAAGACACACGGTTTATTAACCTTAAAATCTAGAAGAACAAAGTAAATATCAGAGATAATATTCTTTGATAAAACTTATTATCATATTATATTCTTAGTAATATTTAAAATGAATAAAATCCTTGACAATAACGGTCGTTTAGTATAATATAGACTAAGTAAACCGTAATATAAAAATATTAGTAAAGAGACTTTTATTTCATGTTTTTAGAAGAGAGTTTAATCCGGAGGCTGAAAGATTAAATAATAATGATTGAAATAAGCAACACTCTTTATAAAAACCGAATATGAATTGAAAGGTATCAGGAGACTGATATGAATTCGGGTGGCACCACGAAACTAGTAATCGTCCCATGTAGTTAAATAACTATATGGGGCGTTTTTATTTCAAATTATACGAGGGTTTTGCTAATATTAGAATTTAAAAATTGATAAAAAATATGGAGGCACTTATGACAACAATTACGAAAGAACAAGTAGCTCACATCGCTCATCTTTCTAGATTAGAAATCCAAGAAAGTGAAGTAGATGGGTACATCGAAAAATTAGAAAAAAGTTGTAGATTTATTCGATACAATTAACAGCGCACCAACAGAAAATGTAAAACCAACTTACCACGTTCTAGACTTAGTTAATGTATTTAGAGAAGACGTAGCTCATGAAGGAATGGATAGAGAAGAAGTTCTTAAAAACTCTAAAGAAACTGAAGCAGGACAATTCAAAGTACCTACTATTATTGAATAAAATAAGGAGATAATTTAATGAGTTTATTACATGAATCAATTGAAAGTTTAGAACTTAAACTTAAAAAATAAAGAAATTAAACCAAGTGATTTAGTAAAAGAATCACTAGACAGAATTAAGGCTACTGATGACAAAGTAGGTTCATTCATTACAGTAACTGAAGAAGTAGCATTAAAACAAGCTGAAGCTTTAGACCGTGCTCAAGAAGAAGGACGCGTTGAAGGTAAATTATTCGGTATCCCAATGGGAATCAAAGATAACATTGTTACAAAAGACATTCAAACAACTTGTGCATCAAAAATCTTAGAAGGATTCAATCCAATTTACGATGCAACAGTAATGAATAAACTTAACAAAGAAAACCCAATTCTTTTAGGGAAATTAAACATGGACGAGTTTGCAATGGGCGGATCTACTGAAACATCTTATTATAAACTTACTCGTAACCCTCACGACTTAGATGCAGTACCAGGAGGTTCAAGTGGTGGATCAGCTACAGCGGTAGCAGCAGGACAAGTTAGCTTCACTCTAGGAAGTGACACAGGTGGTTCTGTACGTCAACCAGCTTCTTACTGTGGTGTAGTTGGATTAAAACCAACTTACGGACGTGTATCTCGTTTTGGATTAGTAGCATTCGCTTCATCATTAGACCAAATCGGACCAATGACACGTACAGTTAAAGATAACGCTCGTGTATTAGAAATCATCTCAGGATTAGATGCTAACGATATGACTAGTGCACCTGTAGAAGTACCAGAATTCAGCAAAATCATTACTGGAGACATCAAAGGTAAGAAAATCGCTCTTCCTAAAGAATACTTCGGTGCTGGAATTGACGAAGAAGTTAAACAAGCAGTACTTGAAGGTGTTAAATACTTAGAAAGCCAAGGAGCTATTGTAGAAGAAGTAAGTCTTCCAAACACAGACTACGCTATCTCAACTTACTACATTATCGCTTCTGCTGAAGCAAGTTCTAACCTTTCTCGTTTCGATGGTATTCGTTATGGATACAGAAGTCCAAACGCAACAAACCTTGAAGAAATCTACAAAAAAACACGTGGAGAAGGATTTGGGGCTGAGGTTAAACGCCGTATCATGTTAGGAACATACGTATTATCTTCAGGATACTACGATGCATACTACAAAAAAGCACAACAAGTTCGTACATTAATTAAACAAGACTTTGATAGAGTATTCGAAGAATACGATGTAATCATTGGACCAACTGCTCCAACAGTAGCATTTAACATTGGAGAAGAAGTAGGAGATCCAATTAAAATCTACGCTAACGATATCTTAACAATCCCAGTAAACATGGCTGGATTACCAGGTATCAGTATTCCGTGTGGATTCAAAGGTAACCGTCCAATCGGTATGCAAATTATAGCTAAACCATTTGCAGAATCTACACTATACGATGTAGCGTACAACTTCGAACAACACTACAACTTACACGATAAAAAAATAGAATTATAATAGGAGAAACAAGATGCATTTTGAAACAGTAATTGGACTAGAAGTCCATGTAGAATTAAAAACAGATTCAAAAATATTCTCACCATCTCCAGCTCACTTTGGTGCAGAACCAAACACTAACACAAACGTTATCGACTTAGGATACCCAGGGGTACTTCCAGTAGTAAACAAAAGAGCGGTAGAATGGGGAATGAAAGCAGCAATGGCGCTTAACATGACAGTAGCTCGCGAGTCAAAATTCGATAGAAAAAACTACTTCTATCCAGATAACCCGAAAGCATACCAAATCTCACAATTTGATCAACCAATCGGGGAAAACGGATGGATCGATATCGAAGTAAACGGAGAAACAAAACGTATCGGTATTACACGTGCTCACCTTGAAGAGGATGCTGGTAAATTAACTCACAAAAATGGTTATTCACTAGTTGACCTTAACCGTCAAGGTACACCACTTATCGAGATCGTATCTGAGCCAGATATTAGAACTCCAGAAGAAGCATATGCTTACTTAGAAAAATTACGTTCAATCATTCAATATATCGAAGTATCTGACGTTAAGATGGAAGAAGGATCAATGCGTTGTGATGCGAACATCTCTATCCGTCCTTACGGTCAAGACGAATTCGGTACAAAAACTGAGCTTAAAAACTTAAACTCATTCACTTTCGTTAAAAAAGGATTAGAGTACGAAGAAAAACGTCAAGAACAAGTTATCCTTTCAGGTGGAGTAATCAACCAAGAAACTCGTCGTTTCGATGAAACAACAGGAACAACTAAACTTATGCGTGTTAAAGAAGGTTCAGACGATTACCGTTACTTCCCAGAGCCAGATATCGTACCTATGATCATCTCTGATGAATGGATGGAAGAAGTAAGAAAAACTATTCCAGAACTTCCGGATGCTCGTCAAAGAAGATACCAAGAAGAACTTGGATTACCAGCATACGATGCACACGTTCTTACATTAACTAAAGAAATGTCAGACATGTTCGAACAAACTGTAGCTTTAGGAGCAGATCCAAAAATTAGCTTCTAACTACTTAATGGTAGACGTGAATGCATACTTAAACAAAGTTCAACAAGAACTTAAAGACACAGCATTAACTGCAGAAGGTTTAGCAGGAATGATTAAATTAATCACTGACGGAACAATCTCAAGTAAAATCGCTAAAAAAGTATTCGCAGAACTTATTGAACACGGTGGAGACGCTGCACAAATCGTTAAAGAAAAAGGTCTTGTACAAGTATCAGATAGTGGACAATTATTAGCTTAGGTAAACGAAGCATTAGATAACAATCCAAAAATCTATCGAAGACTACAAAAAAACGGTCGTGACCAGTGCGATTGGTTTCTTAGTAGGTCAAATCATGAAAGCCTCAAAAGGACAAGCCAACCCACAAATGATCAACAAAATGTTATTAGAAGAAATCGCAAAACGATAATAACGAAAAATAATAAATGAACTCGAAGCAAGGAGAAATCTTTGTTTCGAGTTTTTTGTATGTTGACGACTTAAATATAAATAGAGCAGGAATTAGTTGGAAAATTAGATTTTAATATAAAAAAGAGCGAATGTCGGGAAATAAAACTGGACATTTCCCAAAAAGTGGACATTGAAGAGTAAGACTGGACTTTCGTGGTAAAAAAGTGGACATTGGGAAACAAAATTGGACTTTTGTGGTTAAAAATAGTGGACATTGGGGAGTAAAAAATGGACTTTCGTGAAAAAAAGTGGACATTAGGGGATAAGATTGGACTATAGTAGCTAGAAGATTAGTTAATTTAGAATATTCAATCAATGCAGAATATATTTTTGAGAAATGGAAGTAATATTATTGACATACGTATAAATACGTAGTATAGTTAAAAGTGTCAGGAGGTTTAATATTATGCCGATGACACAAGAAGAGATGGTTAAACTGTTGAAAAAGTACGGTTTTACTTTTATGTAAAGGCGGAAAGGGATCTCATATAAAAATGAACAGACCTGGACAGAAAAAGACCAATCATTATCCCAAAAAGGTGAATTGAATAAATTCACAGAGAAGGGAATATTAAAGGATGCTGGATTATTATAATCCAGCTCCAAATTAATAAGGTGATATAATGTTAGTAAGTTATCCAGCTATTTTTATTTTAACAAAGAAAATGAAGAGAAAGAAATTTATAATGTATATTTTCCAGATTTAGAAGGAAGTGGAACACAGGGGACAGGTATTGCAGAATCAATGAGTATGGCATCAGATTATTTGGGATTAGCTCTTAGTGATTATTTAGAAGATGGAGAAAGATTACCTAAATCGAGTAATATAAATGACTTGTCAATAGAAGATGATTTTCCTTTTAAAGATGATCCTGATATGAGGGATTATTATGTTCTTAATAAATCATTTGTTTCAATGGTTGTAGTTGATTTGAGAGAATATTTAGATAGTAGCACGTTAATAAAAAACATTGTCTATTCCTAAATGGGCAAATGATGTTGCAGTAAAATACAATATTAATTTTTCACAATTATTAACGAATGCTATAGCAGAAGAAACTATTAAGTATAAGTAGAAAATATGCGATTGTAATTCTTGAAATGTTTTACAATTTAAAAGCAAAAAAAGTTTGAAATGTAGAGAATAATATCAAATAAAGATGTACCCAAAAATAGATTTTTAAATAATAAATTTTGAGTACATCTTTTTAATATTAATTATTTACTCTTCACAAACTCAACGATTTTATTAATAGCTACAGTTGCTTCTGGAATTGGGAAGGCAGGGTAAACGTGGTTTAAGTTTTTACCGATTTCGAATTCAGTTCTAACATTTGCTTCACGAAGTTTTTCAGCTAATAATGCTATGTCAGGATATAATAGTTCACGAGTTCCTGAGAATAATAATACTTCAGGTAAACCTTGCATCTCACCGTATAATGGAGAAACTTTCCATTCAGATAAGTCTGCATCACCAGCCCAAGATTTAGCATCAGCTAGCAAAAGTATCTACGTGTAGTAGAGATCTTTTTATATATTTATTAATATCAGGATTTGACATAGTTAAATCAACCCATGGACTTAGTAGAATAAGACCTTTAGGGTAGTTTAATGTTATTTTGAACAAAAATCTTGAACTAATCCTAGAGCTAAACCTCCCCAGCACTATCTCCCATAATATAGACATCTTTATCTGGATTTTTAGCAATGTAATCTGTGTATAATTTTGTTAGAAGTTCATAGCTATCTTTATAAGTATAGAATGGAGCTAATCCGTAATCAGGAATAATAACCTCAGCATCAGCTTCTTGAGCTATCTTATCAGCCATCGCCCATTGTATATCCACGAATTCATGAACGTAAGAACCACCATGAATATAGAAAAATAGTAGAGTTAGAGCCATTTACACTATTTAAATGCCAAACCTGTCTATCAGAAACAATTCTAGTATAAAATTTAGATTTAGTATCGAATTCATATACATTTACAGTTTCTTCGTTCTTGTCTTCTTTTTGTTTTTTTCTAGTCTTTTAGTTTCATCGATATCTCTTAGTTTTTTTATATTTATTACCAAGGTATAACTCGATTAAACCAGCTTTTAGCACTACGTTTATAACGTAATTTTTGATACCCAGCATAGCTACCTATTAAGGCAGGTAATGTTGCGGCAATTGAAGCTACTGAAACAACTTTTTATTAAATTTTCCCATTTTAATCTCCTCTTATTTACATAAATGTAAGTGTTTTATTTATTTACAATTATAGTTTATCAGAAAAATAAAGTGAATGTAAAAAAATAAAAATCTGAAAAAATAGACGAATGAGAAAAGTAAAGTTGGAAGTCAACTTCCAATAAAATTTTAAGTTTTGAAAAAAATATTATAATATCTATATTAGTAAATAAAAAGAAGTGATTTTAAAATCACTCCTAAAAAGTTTTATTATTAGTTAATACTATCTAATTAAATAGTAGTTTGTGATATATGCATTCACGATATCACGTAGTTGTTCATCTGATAATCGTCTTAATGTTGGGAAGGCGATTGTAGATAATTCTACTAGGTTATCAATATTTTTCTGTAAATTCTTCTTGATCAATTTCTTCGGTATTATTAGAAAATAGAATGAATAATTTACTCGCTTCATCATCTGTAAGACCTCTATTTTCACATGCTAGATAAAAATGAAGGTTCTTCGTTGAATCTATCTTTAATGTATTCATTAATCTCATATACAGCAGATTTAATAGTGAAGTGACTAGAGATAAAAATCAGGACTTTCAACGTATTTTTGTTTGTTTTACTTCAAAAGGTATACCACCTTCATTAACAGCTTTTTGTAAGGAAACATGCTAATAGCAGTTTCCAAATTTAATCCAAGACTAAAGAATAAATCCTCAGCCTCATTTTTAATTCATCATCAATAGTTAAAACAATTTTTGATTCGCTCATAATACTCTCCTTATTTAATACATTAATTTTAACGTAGAATGATTAATTTTTCAAGAGAGCTTTTATACGAAAAAGTTAAATTCAAGGACATTTATAAGAAAAGCATAAAAAGTTATAAAGAGATATAAGAAATACTATTAAATATGGTATAATAGAGTGTAAGAAAAATTAGGATTGAGAGGATCTTTATGAAATTAGAATTATTACAAAAAGCGATAAAAAGAAAAACTACAACGCATTATCGGAAGTTAGTAAAGCAGCATTTAGTTTAGAACCAGTATCAGATGAAAGATTAGTAGAAATCGCAAAAGATGTAAATGAACAGTTAGAATATGAACTGTATGATAAACTAGATAAAGAAAGCTTTAATAGCGGACTTCTCAACTACATCAAGAGAAATGTATAAATATACTCTAGATAAATCAAAATTCTTAAATGATAGACTAGAAAAAAGCGTTAGTAGAACATTGCGACGATATATTAGTAGATGTAGTAAAGCACACGAGAACTTCGATTCAATGGAAACATACGAACTATACACACTAGCATTCGAAGTAAATGAAAAACTAGGATATAGATTATTTAGAGATATCTATTCATACAGCTTAAGACGTGACTTTGAAAGAGTAGCAAAAAGCAGTAGAAACATACAAAAAAAGAAGGAAAAATAACGAAGTATATTAAGTAGGCAGTTTGGTAGGGATACTTAGAAACAGTACGCAAACATTATGAAATTATTTAATTATCATAAGAATAAACTTCATAATAAAAAAATCAATGGGGAATAAATTATGCTTGAATTAAAAAGATTAATAGAAAAAAATGTAGCGGATATTCTGAAATTAGAAGTTTTTGATAATCAGAAAAAGTTTTGTAGCAACAAATAATAGTAGTATAATAGAAGCGTATATAGCAATTACTGAGAATAATCATGTATTCACATTTGGTATTTATAATGACGATAAACCTGTTGGATTTTTAATGATAGGTTTTGATGTGAATTCAGATGATGAAGGTGCTCCTAGAATAGCTAAAGGGAATTATAATATATGGCGTCTTATGATAGATAAGAAATTCCAAGGAAAGGATTTGGTAAAAAGCAATGGAATTAGCTTTTAGAATTTATTAATACCTTTCCTTGTGGTACAGCAAAAATATTGTTGGTTATCTTATGAAAGTGAGAATGATGTAGCACGACAACTCTATAAGTCAGTTGGTTTTGTGGAAACTGATGAAAAAGATGGAGAAGAGATAGTGGCTATTTTGAAGTTATAGAAGAGATAATTCTTTTCTTAATCTTAGAATTTGATGACTTATGTTAATTTTTATTAAAATATTTTTCAGTCAAAGAAAAGATGTTTTTATTTGACTGAAAAAAATACTAAGTAAGAGTCAACGATGCCAGTATAAAAATTTCTTGATTTTAAAACTAAATAAACAAATAAAGCACTTAATAATTTCCGGGGAATATTGATTCTGCAGAATGTATTTTGATATAATATTAGTACAATAAAACAGGAAAAAGTAGGTGATTTTATGAACATACTCTATATCGTAGGCAATGGATTAGATATTCAATATGGATTAAAAAACGAAATATTCTGATTTTTATGAGTATCAAATACCAATATATAAAGAAAGGAAGAATACTGAAAATTATTTTAATATTATATATGATAATATCCTAATGGATGAGAATACAAATTGGGAGAATTGGTCTGATTTAGAATTAGCTTTAGGGAATTGACTAAGAATCCTGAAGTGAATGAAGAAGAATTTATGAATGCTTTAGATGATGTGAATATAGATTTAAACAATTATCTTGCTCTTATAGAAGGTAAATTCGATTTAACAGAGAAAAAAATTGATATTCAAAGTAATTTAAATAGTATGTTTAATCAAATACCCGATGGTTTGAAAGGAAGAATTTTTAGAATATATTAAGAGCTTTCCGACAGAAATAGATTATATAAATATTTTTAACGTTAAATTATACAAATATTCTAGATCAGCTAATGGAGAAAGAAAAATAAGGAATATAAATCTTTTAGAGGACACAGTCATGGATGTTTTATAAAAAAATGTTGAACATGCTCATGGAACACTCGACTTTTCCTTGACATTAGGAGTAAACGATGAAAAATCAGTTAAACAAAGAATTTAAGGACTCAAATAAAAAGTATTTAATTAAAGAAAAAAATGCTTATTCAAGCTAGAGATAATAGGCATTTTAAAAATTTTAATCTTATTGATTGGGCTGATCTTATAATAATATTTGGTACCTCTATTGGGGCGACAGATGGATATTTATGGAAAAAATTGCTGATAATTCTATTAAAAAATATGCCAATAATAATCCATTGTTATAAAGAAAATTTTGATTCAATAAGAAAACTACCAAGACAACTCGGTAGTTTATATGAATCTATAGAGAATAATTTTATCGAAAAAAATCTGGGATAGAAGATGAGTCTAAAAATAAAAATTTTAAAAAAATAATATTATATCAATTATTTCAAAAAAATTTTTGAAATAAAAGAAGAAAAATAAGTAGAGTTTTAAGGCGTTCTAAGAGTATTAATATATAATCTATAGAAATTATATGGTAATATTGAAGTTTTTTTATAACAAACTAAAGTGTAATCTGTACAAAAAAATGTACAGGTTATAAGCTATAATAATATTGGAATAAAAACTATAAGTATTGTAAAAAAATAAAGGAGTGTTACATGCAAAAATATTGATAAAATTATATTAACTTCACTAAGTGATTTAGATTTAACTCCAACAATGGAGAAAAAAACGCAAGAGATAAATATCATGCAATATCAAAAATACTTGAATGAACAAGGATTGGAATGTGATTTTTATCCTCAAGGATCATTTTTTTAATTGGAACTAGTATTAGACCATATAAAAATGGAACTGAACATGATTATGATCTAGACATCGTATCAGTTTTGAATAGGGAAAAATAGAAACAACTGCTGAGAAAGTAAAAATGATGTGGGTAATTGTATAAAAACTAGTAAGTTGTATAGAGAAAGATTGGAAAAAGAAGATACTTTTTGTTGGACAATAAAATATGCAGATATATCTGAGGGGGTTGGATTTTCTTTGGATATTGTTCCGGCAGTTAATGAGCGTATAAGTATTAAAAATGAAGTTTTTAATGTCTGGAGTTGAGTTTTCAAAAACACAAAAATTTTAGCTATTACAAAAAGTGATATATATGAATGGGAAACGAGTAATCCATTGGGATTCGGAGATTGGTTTATTGAAATCAGCAATAAGCATTTAACTAGAGAGATGATTAAAGAACAATATGAAAAACTTACCAGTTGAAATAAGAATGCAATATAGAAGTGTTGAAGAAATTCTAATTTCTATTATAAATCAAATTTGCAAAGAGCAGTGCAATTTATAAAAAGACATAGAGATATATATTATGACAGAAGTAATAGGAATAGCGATAAACCTTCATCTATTTTATTAACTGCATTAATTGCAGATAGTGTAAAGAATGAATATTTACTATCAATATCTGAAATAATTAAGAATTTTATAATTGAATTTAAGAGTAGTAACATATCGATTATGAAAGATAATAAAATTTTTAAATCCAGTAGACTTAAGAGAAAATTTTATTGAATTCTATACTGAATCTCAAAAAATATTATTTGAAAATTGGTTAGAAGAATTAGAACAATTTATAAATACTACAGATGAATTAAGATTTAAAACAATTAATTCATAATGATATAAATACAAGAATGTTTACTGATATCTTTAAAAATGTGGAGAAAGTTAGCCCTGTTAAACCTTGGGAGAATATTTATGATAGATAATTTAGAATATGAAATTAGTGAATTCCTAAATAAACAACCTAATATGATATTAGAGCGAGAAGAAACAAGTTATATTATTAAAGGAAGATATATTTTGCACTTTTAGATTCTAGGGGATATATAGTCAATATTAATAAAAAAATTAAAATTATAATAGAAATAATTTTCCAAATAGTATTCTAAATTATTTTTTTATATGAATATCCTGAAGGTATGAGACATATTTATCCTGACGGTGGTGTGTGTTTAGCATCAATAGGGGAACTAATAAATTCAATAACTAGGACACCTTCTATTATCTATTTTATCGAAAAAAATTTGTAAATTCATTTTTATTTTCACTAGAATGGTATGAAAAATATAAAACATATCCATTTGGAGAAAGAGAACATGGTTATAAAGGATTGTTAGATTATTATTTAAACGATTTAAAATTAAATAAAACATCATATATAAAAATGTATTTTATGATTAAAAGGAATCAATATAAAAGTAATTCGAAATGTTTTTGTTTTTCAAAGAAGAAATTAAAAAGATTGCCATGGTAAGTATATATTACCAATTATGAAAAAAATAAAAATATTAAGAAATGAATTTTTAATGGAAGGAATAATGATAATAACGGAGGATAATAAGAATGGAATTAAAAATCCCAAAATTCTTGCTATGAGAAGGCAAAAATGTTCCTGTGCTATAGATATATTGGGTTTAATGAGTATAGTTATGTCATTAGTACAGTCTAAATATCAAACAATATCTCCTAGATATTTTTTTAATCATTAGCGGAGTATTAATAATAGTAGTAGCTATTATAGAAAATTTTTCATATTATAATGAGGCGCACGTTATTAAAGAAAAAAAGTCTTATTAGATAATAGTTTTAATGCGAAGAAAATCCCAAATTATAATAGTGATTTATATTTTAATAATTCTAAAAATAAAAGAGAGTGTAGTTAAGTTATTGGCTAATTTACATGAAAATACTTTATATACTTCGAAAATTGTTGGAAAAATGGTTATTAAATATTATATTATTAGTTTTTAGCATGTTTGATTTTATTTATTAAATTTTTCATACAGTGGTATGGACGATTATACATCAATATTATTAGGATTTGTTTTATCTGAAGTTTTTAAAAGGGCTTTGAGTATAGGAGAATTAAAAAGTATCTGATAATATTTATGAGGAAATAAATGTTATTTGTAGTAATTTTGAAAAAGGTAATAATAAAAAAACAAATATTATTGAGAGAAATATTTGAATTACTTTTAAAAATATGAGAATACATTATATGAATCTAAAGTAATTTTAAATTCAAAAATTTTTAATAAGTATAATGATGAAATAGGAAAAAGAATGGGAAAAATATAAAACTAACCTATAAAAATATATCAGGAATAGTAACAAGTGAATTTAATCTATATTTTATAAATGAATTGCAAATAAGAATTAAGTACTGTATATAAAGAAAATAGAAATATTGATATTATTTAAATTAATATTATAAATTAACCATAAAAAACTAACTTCATATCTAAAATTTATGGTATAATAAACACATTATAATTGGAAATAATGTGTTTATTTTTTTATGGAAATGATGGAAATCAAGGAGAAATAGTATGTCGTTTACAGTGATTATTTCATATGAAAAAAATATGAACGATTATTAAAAGTGGGGATTGACTTAAATGAATATTAACATAACTGATAAATCAAATTTTATATGGAAAATAGCAGATCTTTTACGTGGAGATTATAAACAAAGTGAGTATGGGGATGTTATATTACCGTTTACAGTATTAACACGTTTAGACAGTGTTTTAAGGACTACTAAAGATAAAGTTTTAAAGCAAAATGAAGTTCTAGAGAAAACGAAAGATAACTAATAAATTACCTTTGTTGAAAAAAGATAACAGGATTAAATTTTTATAATACGAGTGAATTTACATTCGATAAATTAAAGAATGATTCTAGAAATATTGAAGAAAAACTTAATCGATTATATCAAAGGATTTTCGGAGAATGCGCTAGAAATTTTGGATTCATTTGATATTTACAATGTTATCGGTCGGCTAAACAAAGCTGGTTTATTATATCAAGTTTTTATCAAGTTTGCGGATGAAATTGACCTTCATCCCAATACGGTTAGTAATCAAGAAATGGGATATATTTTTGAAGAACTAATTCGCAAATTTTTCAGAGATTTCTAACGAGACTGCTGGGGAGCATTTTACACCTCGTGAAGTTATTCGTTTAATGGTTTCGCTACTATTTAGTCCAGATATGCAAAAGCTATGCGATTCTGGCTTCATTTCCAAGCTGTATGATCCAGCCTGTGGAACGGGCGGTATGCTCTCATCTGGGGTGGAATACGTATTGGAATATAATGACAAAGCCAAACTTGCGGTGTATGGTCAAGAATTGAATGAAAAAACATATGCTATATCGAAGTCAGATACTTTAATTAAAGGAGAAAATTACGAAAATATCCATCTGGGTAATACGTTATCTAATGACCAGCTAAAAGGAGAAAGATTTAACTACATGCTATGTAATCCTCCTTTTGGTGTTGAGTGGAAAAAATACGAAAAAGAAATCAAAGAGGAAGCTGAAAAACTGGGATATAAAGGACGTTTTGGAGCAGGATTACCTCGTATTTCAGATGGTTCCTTACTATTCTTACAACATATGATTAGTAAAATGGTTCCCAAAGAAGATGGTGGTTCTCGCATTGCGATTGTCTTTAATGGTTCACCACTGTTTACAGGAGATGCTGGTAGTGGAGAAAGTGAAATTCGTAAATGGATTATTGAACAAGGAATGCTTGAAACAATAGTAGCTCTACCAGATCAACTTTTTACAATACAGGTATTTTAACGTATGTTTGGATTGTAACGAATAATAAGAGTGAACTTAGAAAAGGGAAAATTCAGCTTATTGATGCAACAAATTATTTTAAACGTATGCGTAAACCTCTAGGAGAAAAGCGTAAGCAAATTACTGAAGAACAAATTTCAGAAATTGTTAATCTTATGGGAACTTTGTACCAACTGAGCATTCTAAAATATTCGATGAAGAAGACTTTGCTTATTGGAAAGTAACAGTAGAGCGTCCGTTACGATTAAATTTCTGTACAAAGGAAGAGAGAATAGAGAAGTTATATGAGCAAACAGTTTTTAATAACTTGATAAAGAGTAAAAAGAAAAAACAAGATGAAGCTGAAAAAGAGATAGAAGAAGGTAAGAAATTACAAGAGAGTATTATCGCTTCACTAAAAAAATAGATAGTAGTGCTATAAAAAATCGTGAAGAGTTTATAGAGAAATTAAAAAGAAGTTTTTAAACAAGAAAATATTAAACCAAAAGCTACTGTTTTAAAAAGCAATCTTACAAGCACTCTCTGAAAAAGATGAAAGTGCAGATATTTGTTATGATAACAAAGGCAACAAAGAAGCAGATACAGATCTTAGAGATACAGAACAGATACCTGTAAAAGAAGAGATAGAAGCCTATTTCGAAAGAGAAGTACTACCGTATGCTCCCGATGCTTGGATAGATGAAAGTAAGACAAAAAAAGGATATGAAATCCCGTTCACTCGTCATTTTTATAAGTATACAGAATTAGGAAATGCAGACGACACCTTAAAAGAAATAGAAATACTGCACGAAAAATCCAACATACGATAAAAGAGCTATTTTCGGAGGTGTAGCATGAAACCTTATGAGAAATATAAAGACAGTGGTATTAAATGGATTGGAGAAATTCCAGAACATTGGAAAGTTGGAAAAGTGAAGCAACTATTCAAAGTTGGAAGAGGGAGAGTTATTTCTACAGAGGATGTAAACGAAAAAGGGAAATATCCAGTGTTTTCATCACAGACTAGAGATAATGGTTGCATAGGATATATAGATACTTATGATTATGATTATGAGCAATTAACATGGACTACTGATGGTGCTAATGCTGGAACAATATTTTTGAGAAATGGAAAGTATAATTGTACTAATGTATGTGGAACGCTACAGTTAAATAATGAAAAATATTTTTTTAAAAATATATGTATTATTTTTTTGGATTATGTAACATTATTTTTATAAAAAGAAGAGACACCAATGGATTTAAGATTATGAATAATGAAATGAAAAAAATATTGAAGTTATAGCTCCATATTTTTTTCCGAACAACAGCAAATAGCAAATTACCTTGACAAAAACAGTAGAAATTGATAGTGTAATTAGTGATCTAGAATTGCAACTGGAAAAATTAGAAACATATAGAAGAGAACTAATTTTTAAAAGTCGTTACAAAAAGGGATAAATCAAAAATATAAAAATGAAAGATAGTGGCATAGATTGGATAGGTGAAGCTCCAGAACATTGGGAAGTAGTAAAAAATAAAATGGATGTTTGAAATTGTTAAAAGAATTTATGGGTTAGGAGATAGAGATGTTCTTTCTATAACGCAAAATGGGATTAAAATTAAAAATATAGATGAGAATGTAGGACAAATGGCAGAGTCTTATGATAAATATCAAATAGTTAATATAAATGATTTTGCTATGAATTCAATGGATTTATTAACTGGATGGGTAGATTGTAGTAAATTTGAAGGAGTAACAAGTCCAGATTATAGAGTATTTAAATTTGTTGAAAATAAAATTCAGTGCCATGTTTACTATACATACTTATTACAGTTATAGTTATACTAATAGAATTTTTTTACCGTTTAGGACAAGGTGTATCTAATTTAGGTCGTTGGAGGTTACAAGCAGAACAATTTTTAAATATGTATTTACCAAAACCAAATATTAAAGAACAACAACAAATCGCAACCTATCTCGATAACAAAAAGCGACCAAATAAACACACTAAAAACAGACATCATGAAACAAATAGATAATTTAAAAAACTATCGTAAAATACTTATTCATGACGCAGTAACAGGAAAAATAAATGTAGCAAAGGTGGAGTAGAAAAATGGCTATAGAAACGAAAGAAATTAACTTTGAACAAGCGATTGAAGAGTATCTACTAAGTACAAAAAGAATACACAAAAGGAAATTCAAAAGGATTTTAATAGAGAATTAGCACTTGATACACAAGCTGTGATTGATTTTGTAAAGACGACACAAGAAGATAAATGGGCTCTTATGACAAAAACGTCATGGTAAAAACGTAGAACAAGCATTTATCAAACGTTTAACAGACGAGTTGAATAAACGTGGTATGTTAGACGTACTTAGAAAAGGAATTATGGATCTTGGTGTACATGTGAAATTAGCATATTTTAAAGCCGGGTAGTAATATGAATAAAGAGTTGTCAGCATTATATGACAAAAATAATTTGCAGATAACTAGACAGTTGAAGTATAGTCTTTCAAATGAAAATTCTATCGATATGGTTATTTTCCTAAATGGATTACCGATTGTAACGATGGAATTAAAGAATCCACTAACAGGACAAACGTATAAGAATGCTATTTCTCAATATCAAAATGATCGCGCTCCCAAGGAGTTGTTATTGTCGTTTAAGAAAAGAGTGTTAGTTCACTTTGCTGTTGATACGGATGAAGTTTGGATGACAACGAAACTTGCGAAATTAGATACTTTGTTTTTACCTTTTAACAGAGGTTATAACAATGGTGCAGAAAACCCACCGGTACAAGGTGATTATAAAACATCTTATCTATGGAAAGAAGTATTAAGAAAAGATAGTTTGCTCGATATTGTCCATCGCTTTATTCAAGTGAAAAAGAATGAACGTATAAACAAAGAAGTTGTAATTTTCCCACGTTATCACCAATTAAATGTTGTGCGCTATCTAATTGATGATGTATATAAAAATGGTAGTGGCAAAAATTATTTGATTCAACACTCAGCAGGTTCTGGAAAATCAAACTCAATAGCATGGCTAGCTCATCACTTAGAAAAATCTTCATGATAGAAATGATGAAGTAATTTTTTTAATAGTATTATCGTTATTACAGATAGAAAAGTTTTAGATAAAACAATTACAACGTGATATATATAATATGGACCACGAGAAAGGTGTAGTAGTTAAGGTTGATAAAAACACTAAGCAACTAACTGATGCACTAGAAAAAGGTAGTAGAATAATTATTTGTACATTACAGAAATTTCCTTTTGTTGATGTGAGTCGAGTTGCAACAGAAGGAAGAAGATTTGCAATAATTGTTGATGAAGCACATTCTTCACAAAGTGGAAAAGCGAGTGAAAAACTAAAAAGAAGTGTTGGCTGATATTTCAAAAACAAGGGATACAGCAATTGAAGATAAACTTCACCAGTTTGCTCTAGAAGAATCAAAAAAATAGAAGATAGTGAACTAGATGCCAATGAAGAATTAGCAGAAGAAATAAAAAGAGAACTTGCTACTCATGGGCAACAAAAAAATCTTTCGTTCTTTGCATTTACTGCAACACCTAAACAAAAAACATTAGAAATATTTGGTACAAGAGATGAAGTAGGTAAGCCAGTTCCATGTCATGTTTATAGTATGAAACAAGCTATTGAAGAAGGTTTTATTTTTGATGTACTTGCCAATTATACGACCTATAAGACTTATTTCCAATTAGGTAAAAAAGTGGTTGAGGATCCAGAATATGCGAAAAAGCAAGCAAATAAAGCTTTAGGAAAATATATGAGTTTACATCCACATAATTTGGCACAAAAAACTGAAATTATTATAGAGCACTTTAGAAATCATGTACGGCAAAAAATAGGTGGTAAAGCGAAAGCAATGTTAGTAACTGGATCACGTTTACATGCTGTGCGTTACTTCTTTGAGGTTGACCGTTATATTAAAAAGAAAGGTTATACCGACTTAGGGGTGTTAGTTGCTTTTTCTGGAGTGGTTAAAGATAGTGGAGAAGAGTATACAGAAGAAGGAATGAATGGATTTCCTGAAAGTGAGTTAGTAGATAAATTTGAATCAATTGAGTATCAACTACTACTTGTTGCGGAAAAATATCAAACAGGATTTGATCAACCTTTAGTGCATACGATGTATGTTGACAAAAAACTGGCAGGGGTTAAAGCAGTTCAAACACTCTCACGTATTAATCGTACGTGTTCAGGAAAAGTTGATACGTTTGTCTTAGATTTTGTTAATACACAAGAAGAAATACAAAAAGCTTTTGAAGATTATTATGTTTCGACAACAGTGGAAGAAACAACAGATCCAAATACAATTTATGAATTTAAAGGGGTATCTTGATAGCTTTATGATTTATTCAGAAAAAGATATAAATGATTTTTCTAAAATCTTCTTTAAAAAGTAAGAAAAAACAAGGAAATATTGATTTAGGTCAATTGAATTCTGTTCTTGATCCTATTATAGAAAAACTACAAAAAAACTTGATAAAAAAAGAAGAACAGCAAGATTTCAAGTACGTATTAGCTAAATTTGTTCGTCTGTATGCATTTTTAACGCATATTATAAGTTTAGAAGATGAAATGTTGCATAAGTTTTATGTATTTGCTAAGGGACTTATAAGAAAAACTTCCTATGGAAGAAGGAGAAAGAATCTCAGATATTGCCAGTGATGTTAATTTACAGTATTATCGAGTTCAAAAAGAGTTTGAAGGTAGTATTAAATTAAGTAATGAGGAAGGAATTTTAAACAATTCTACATCAGGGACTGGGATTTCAGCTGAAGAAGAGAAAAGAAAAACTATCTAAAATATTGAAGGATATTAATGATAGACTAGGTACAGACTTTACAGGGAATGGATAAAGTATTAGAACAATTGGTGGAGGATGCAGCTCAAAATGAAGAATTAGTGATGCGTGCAAAAAAATCCAATTGATTTATTTAAAATTATTTATGAAGAAAAAAATCATGGATATTGTTCTTGACCGTATGACTCAAAATCAAGACTTTGCTTTGAAATACTTAGAGGATAAAGAATTTAGAGATGAAATAGACCGTATACTGTTACCATTACTACATACGAGACTTTCTAAATTATAGGGTTCTTTTGTCAAATTCGGTTGATTTTGAAAATAGGAGGAAAGCTATGCTACATTAAGTAGTATAGCTTTTTTTCCTATTTTTCGTTTTAATCTTTTTTTCCTATTTTTCGTTTTAATCTTTTTCCTATTTTTCGTTTTAATCTTTTTCCTATTTTTTTTCGTTTTAATCTTTTTCCTATTTTATCGTTTTAATCTTTTTCCTTCTTTTTTTAGTGAAAATATCTTGACGTTCTTCTGTTGAATATCTAGGTTTCTTATTAGTCTCTAAAAGGTGAGAACAGGCTGAAAAAGAAGTATTTTAGCTTTAAAGTTACTAAAAGATCTTTAAATATAAGAAATACGTTTAATAACCTTAAAGTATATTTTGTATTTTATGAGTTAATGCATCTGTATACGAAGCTCATTTTTACTTATATTTATTATCAACCGTATTTATTATAGAGTCGATTCAAGTAATGAGGGTATATTTTTGTTTTTACAACAAATACATTCCTTTGTTATTTATGTTATAATAAAAACATAACAGCTTATATTAATTATCAAAAGTAAAGGAATTGTTAGATGGGAAATTATAATGAGTTACTTACTCTTAGGAATAAAATAGAAAAATACACTGAATTATCAACTTTCACTAAGTAATTTAGAACTATATCACAGCAATCTATTTGCTGTTGTTCTTGAAAAATCTGAATTTATTAATCATAAGTTCTTTAGTGATGTTATTGATATTAATAAAAAATATACGGACTTGAAGGTATACAGAGAAAAGAATTCGATTGATTTAACTATCGAAGTTATTGATGAGGATGGACTGACTCATGTTGTTTTTATAGAGAATAAGGTTAAGTCTTTACCTGATGAAGATCAATTAATTCGTTATTCTGAAAAAGATTCTAGCGCTAAAGGGATACTTCTTAGTTTAGTTAAACCTGTCTTTAAACTATCTGATAGTTGGTTTAGAAGAAGTTATGGTGAGCTAATTGATTATTATAATGATTTGCTTTAATAAAGTAGATGAGACTTTTAGATTATTCTTATTAGATTATATTGAATATATGAAGAATTTAGAGAAGTTTATTGAAAAGATAAGTTATGGTGAATCATACTTTTTTTAGAAGAGTCTAATAATAAAAGTACTTGAGGGTATGAGATTAAGGTCGGTTATTGAGAAGATTCATTATGCAAATTTACAGAATATGATTTCTGATTTAGGGTATAAAACATACTCTGGTAGAATAAGGGAGGACATCATTTTTGGTATTGATCTTCCTATCGAAGGTACTACGTCATCTTTTGATATTCAGATACAAGGAAATCAGTATAGACATAAGGTCAATTTTTCTCTTGAAGATAAAGAAAAATTAGGTGATTTAGAAAGAATATGTGACATTATAAAAAGAAAAAGACTTGTTTGTATCATTTTAACCTAGAGGATAATCCAATATTAAAAAAATCAGCTTCAAAAAAAGAAATGGAAGATGTATGATAAAAAGATTATTATGATTATGCACATATCAAAAAACATGTATCTAGTAAAGAGTTGATTGATTATAAAAAACGGATGTTAAGAAAAATTGAAGCACATCTGAAAATTGTTAAAGAGATTATATTGGAAAAATATGGCTTAAGAGGAAGATAAATTATTTTATTGTTGATAATGTATGAGAACATAAAATAATAAATATTATAGGATAAATTAATGAGACATAGAAAAGAGAATTTTTGTAATAGACAATAAATCGTGTATTGGATATATAACTGATACTACAAAATACTTATTGATTCAACCTGTTGATGAACATGATATAGAAGTATTGGATAACGAAGTAGAAGAAATTCTAAAAATACAGATAAACTGTTCTCGCTTATCGCTTTTAAAATAGAGGATTGGAATAGTGAACTTTCTCCTTGGGAAGCTCCTCCAGCATTTGGAAATAAATCTTTTGGTTCAGGTGCTACAGAAACTTTAGAATTTATTGAAAGTAGATTAATACCAACGGTTAAAGAAAAAATATAATCTAGATAATGATATTAAATTTATACTAGGCGGTTATTCTTTGGCAGGTTTGTTCAGTCTTTGGAGTTCGTATAAGGTAGATACATTTTCTGGTATTGCAGCAGCTTCACCTTCTGTTTGGTTTAATGGTTGGGAAGAATTTATGAATAATAATGCGCCATTAAGCAACACTATTTACCTAAGTTTAGGGTGATACTGAAGAAAAGACGAAAAATAAAGTAATGTGCACTGTTGGAGATAATATTAGAAAACAGGAAGAACTATTGAAAAATGATAATATAAATACAATATTAGAATGGAATAAAGGAGGACATTTTAGTAATTCAGATTTACGTGTAGCTAAAAGCATTTGTATGGTGTATTGAAAAATTTGTGTTAAAATTAAATTGAAACTTGATTACATCAATGTGAAGTTGGAGTATAGCAGTAAAATTCCAATATATAAATATATTAGTTTAAAAATTTATGAATAAGAAGGTAAGGGTTATGACAGAAGAAGAAAAAATAAAGGTAAAAAAATTTAGTGAGATAATTTTTGGAGATAAATATGAACCAATTGATATTGAAAAATCTTTCAGATAAGGGAATTACGAGCAACAAGATTTGTTGATGGTTGAACAGATGAAGAGGTAGAGAGAATTATAAAAGAATGGGAAAAAAGAGGATTATAATTATCTAAAAAATGTATTCTTTTGTTCAAGATTTGAATAGTGTTATAGTTGATAAATAGAGAACTGAGGAAATAATATATGAGTATTACATTAGTAAAAGCAAAAGAATCCGATATGAAAGAAATATGGGAAATGCAAGTAAAGGCATTTAAGTGTCTATTAGAAAAGTATCAGGATTATGATATGAGCCCAGCGACAGAAAGTTATGAGAATGTTTTGAATAAATATAAGCAGCCTTGGACTAGTTACTATTTTATTACTAGAAATAATGAAAAAGTAGGAGTGGTTAGAGTCATAGATAAAAAAGTGATGGGACTAGAAAAACGTATAGCTCCTATTTGGATTATGCCTGCACATAGAAATCAAGGATTAGCTCAACTTGCTATGAGAGAAGTAGAGAAAATATATGGTTTACATCATTGGCAATTAGATACAATTTTGCAAGAACAGGGTAATATTTATTTATATGAGAAGTTGGGGTATAAAAAGAACAGGAGAGATTGAAAATATAAAAAGACGGAATGGATATAGTGTGTTTTTATAAAGATTAAAAAAATATAAAGTTTAATCAGCCTATTTTTCTTTCATTCTATTCTTTTTTTCACGTTATAATTAAGTTACTATTACTAGAAATTTTCGGAGGTAACATATGAATGAAGTAATTAAAACGATGCTAGATCATCGTACGACTCGTAGTTTTGTAAAAGGGAAAGAACTACCTAAAGGAACATCTTGAGCAAATCATCGCTAGTTCTAAACAAGGATCTAGCTGGATGAATGGTCAACATTATAGTATTATTGTGACAACAGGTGAAACTAAACAACAAATTGCTGATTTAATCCGTGATAAAGCACCTGGTAATGCAGCTCATATTGAAAATGCTGCTGCGTTCTTACTATATTGTTTAGATTATACTAATATCAAATTAGCGTTTGACATTGAAGGTGGAGTGTTTGATATTTCTAATCAATACGAGCCGCTACTTATTGGTACTTTAGATGTAGGTATTGCGATGCAAAATGCTGCTTTAGCTGCTGAGTCTTTAGGATATGGAATTGTTTATTGTGGTGGAGTAAGAGGTTTTGGTGATAAGATTTCTGAATTACTAAATATTCCAGAAAATGCTCTGTTCCTATGTGGACTAAGTATCGGAGTTAAAGATGATGAGTTATCAACGGAAAAAGTTAAACCTAGATTACCAGATGCGGCTAATGTAGGATACAATGAATTCCCTAAATCAAATATAGAAGCATTAAAAGAATACCGTCAAACTATGGTAGACTATGCAGAAGCTCGTGAGACAAAAACATGGACTAAGAAATTCGCTGACTTCTATGCACAACCTTCAGGAATAGAAAAAGTAACTAAAGAACTATTAGAAAAAAATGGTTTTGTTAGTGAGAAGGAATAAATAAAGAAAATCGCTTATGTAGTTGTATACTAGATAAGCGGTTTTTTTATAACAAAAATAATAATGAAGACGACTTTTTAAAAAAAGTGTACAAATTGATACTTTTTTTGATTGACGAAAGTTATGCTATAAGTTATGATTATAGTAATAAAAAGATTCATATTATATAAAAAAGAGTATTTCGTGTGAGGTAGCTTAGATATGGAAAAAAAGTTTTTTTGTGAAAAAGTGTAGAATTTATGCTGAGTATAATGTAATTAAAGAACAAATGATAGGAACTATAAAGGGCGAGACTTATAGTTACACAGGTAAGATTGCTGAATGTAAAGGATGTAAACTGATATCTTTGTGAATAGTATAAATGATTATAATCTAAAAAGCTCTGTATGATGTATATAGAGAAAAGAATGGGATAATCTCTTTAGAGAAAAATTTTTAAAAATATGTGAAAAGTATAATATATCTAAGCGTCCGTTGTCATTGTTATTAGGATGGGGTGAACAAACTTATTCACGTTACTGTAATGGAGATATTCCTAGTAAACAATATTCAGATATACTGAATAAAATTTATGAGAATCCAGTATTTTATAGTGAAGTTTTAGAAAATAATAAGGAAAAATTACCTTCAGAAATTGCGTATAAAAAGTAAAGAATCAGTTGATAAAATTCTTGAAGGAATTTGAATTAATTATTATAAGAAATTAGTAATGTTTAAAAGTGAAAGAGGAGAATAGAATGACAGAATCAAAAAACGTCTGAAGCACAAAAGAAAGCGAGTAAAAGCTTATTATGAGAAAAAATAAAGAACGTGCTTTAATGAATAATAGAAGAACTGCGCTAGAACATTTGTTAGACACTATGCAACAAAAAGAGGATATGGAAAAACTTAATAGAAATATTTAATAATGAAAAATCCTAATGCAAAATTGTAGTTAATGTTTTAGGTTTGTTAGTAAAAATAATATATATAATCTATGCTGATTTATTTCACGCTTTTTTACTAAAAAAACACCTATGAAATCTCATAAGTGTATTGCAGAGCAGAAATTAATCTCCTGAGAAAGTTACTAGTAGAGCATATATTTTTATATCTCTAAGATAATATTAAGTATAATATATAGTTTAAAGCTTTGTCAACAAAAAGGGTTTGTGAGCTTTTATTTATTTTTAAATTTTTTTCAAAAAAACTATTGTCAAAAAAAGGTCAAACATGCTATAATTTATTTAAAGTCAAAGAAGGTCAAAAGATAAAACTTAAAAATACTCTATAAAAGCCTTTTAGTTTATTGAGTATTTAAGTGTATCTTTTGAAGAGTGTATCTAGTGTTTCCATAATTGGAGATACTGGTCAACGAATTAAAGTACCTCTTGATCTAATAATTTAATCAAAGGAGATTTACAATGGATATTAATAGTTTTACTAATAGTGTGAAAGAAATCTTAGCGAAATCTTCCGAATTTGCAACTGAGAAAAAAAGTCAAAGTATTACGAGTGAGATGTTCTTAAAAAGCGGCACTTACTGGTAGTAATTTATATAGTGATATTTTTAGGAAGAGTAAATGTTGATAAGGTGAATTTAACTCATGAGTTAGATAATGAGATTGCGAAGGTAAATAGTGTAGAAGGTGATAATATCAATTACGCTAGTTACTTAAGTAATGATTTGAATGCTTTATTAATAGAAGCTAATAAATATAAAGATAAATATGAAGATAAATTTATTTCGTGTGAACATATTGTTCTAGCGAGTTATTTGAAAAATAGTATTAGTAAAAAATATATCGATAAGGTGACTACGTTAAAAGATTTAGTAGCGGTTATCGATAATATCAGAGGAGGTAAAAAAGTTATGAACGAAAATCCAGAAAACAACTACGAAGTTCTTGAGAAATATGGTCGTGATCTTGTAGAAGCTGCACGCAGTGGTAAAATTGATCCTGTAATAGGACGTGATGAAGAAATAAGAAATGTAATTAGAATTTTTATCAAGAAAAACAAAAAATAATCCAGTGTTGATAGGGGAACCTGGGGTAGGTAAAACTGCGATTGTTGAAGCACTGGCTCAACGTATTGTGCGTGGTGATGTACCTGAAAGTCTTAAAGACAAAACTGTATTCGAACTTGATCTTACTAGTTTGGTCGCAGGAGCTAAATATCGTGGGGAGTTCGAAGAACGACTAAAAGCTGTATTAAAAGAAGTTAAAGAACAAGAAGGAAAAATCATTCTATTTATTGATGAAATTCACATGCTTGTTGGTGCTGGTAAAACTGATGGAGCAATGGATGCTGGTAATATCTTAAAACCAATGCTTGCTCGTGGTGAACTACACTGTATCGGTGCTACAACTCTTAATGAATATCGTCAATATATCGAAAAAGATTCTGCATTAGAACGTCGTTTCCAAAAAGTTCTTGTTAAAGAACCTACTGTAGAAGATACAATCTCAATTCTTCGTGGTCTTAAAGAAAGATTCGAAGTTTATCACGGTGTAAAAATTTCTGACCGTGCTATTGTAGAAGCTGCTGAATTATCTAACAGATATATTACTGATAGATTTTTACCGGACAAAGCTATCGATTTAATCGACCAAGCTTGTGCAACTATAAAAACTGAAAAACTCTTCTAATCCAGCTGAATTAGATACAATTAATCGTAAAGTTATGCAACTTGAAATAGAAGAAAAAGCCTTAAGTGGTGAAAATGATGATGTGTCAAAACGACGTTTAGAAAACTTAAAAGAAGAGTTGGCTAATCTAAAAGAGGAACAAAATAAACTTCAATTACAAGTTGATAGTGAAAAAGAAAAATTATCAGCTGTTAAAAATCTTCGTGAAAAAATCGATAGAGTTAAAGTTGAGTTAGAACAAGCTCAAAAATAGCTATGATTTAGAAAAAGCTTCTGAGTTACAATATTCTACTTTTACCAAAAATTAACTCAAGAGTTAGAAGAATTAGAAGAAAAAAATCTAAACACGAAGAGTATAAACTTCTAAAACAAGAAGTTACTGAAGAGGAGATTGATTTATCGTCAGTCAAATGACTGGTATTCCTGTAACTCGTCTAGTAGAAACTGAAAAAGAAAAATTATTACATTTAGCTGATACTATTCATGAAAAAGTAATAGGTCAAGATGAAGCTGTAGAGAGTGTAACTAATGCAATCTTACGTTCTCGTGCTGGTATTGCAGATCCTAACAGACCAATCGGTAGCTTCCTATTCTTAGGTCCTACTGGGGTAGGTAAAACTGAGCTTGCTAAAGCATTAGCTCTTAACCTATTCGATGATGAACGTAATATCGTACGTATCGACATGAGTGAATACATGGAAAAACACTCAGTTAGTCGTTTAATCGGAGCCCCTCCAGGATACATCGGATATGAAGAAGGTGGTCAACTTACTGAAAGTGTAAGACGTAATCCTTACAGCATTATCTTAATGGACGAAATCGAAAAAGCTCACCCAGATGTGTTCAATATCTTACTTCAACTTCTTGATGAAGGAACACTTACTGACTCTAAAGGTGTGGTAGTAGACTTCAAAAACACAATTATTATCATGACTTCTAACATCGGTTCATTAGAACTATTAGAAGAGGTTAAAGATGGTGTAATTTCTGAAGAAACTCGTAAAAATGTTACTAACCAACTTTACGGATACTTCAAACCAGAAATTCTTAACCGTATGGATGATATAATTATCTTCAAACCATTAACACAAGATAATATTAAAGGTATCGCTAATAAACTTTTAACGAACTTGTTGCGCGTATCGCTAATAGAAATATTACTTTAACATATACCGACAATATTTCTAGTTGGGTAGCGACTGCTGGATTCGATATGAAATTCGGTGCTCGTCCACTTAAACGATTCATCCAAAGTCAAATCGAAAACAAACTTTCAGTTGAATTAATCCGTCATGGTATTGAAGATGGAATGGAAACCACTTAGACTATGTAGATGATGAATTAAAAATTGATATTAAATAATATGATTTAGACCCATAAAGCGGATGACTCAATAAATTCGATTTATCTGAAATCGCGATTGTTGAGTCGTTCCCAAATAACTATAGACCCCAGGAAAAATCCTGGGGTCTTTTTGTATTAAATTATAAGTGATTATTATTGATTACTATTGTTTTTTTAGTGTATAATTGTAATACAAAAAGTAACACATTAAGAGGGTGAGAAGAATGACTACTTTAACATTAAGACTAAATAAAGAGGAAGAACAGATTTTTAATTCTATTTCTGGCTTATACGGTGGTAAACTATCTACTACTATTAAGCAACTTGCACTTGAGAAAAATTGAGGATGAGTATGATCTTCAACTTATAAAAAGATTTTCGAAAGTCGTGAGGAGAAAAGGTGAAGTAACTCTATTAGAGTTTGATGATTTAAAGAAAGAGTTTGATTTATAATGTACAAAAATTGTTTTTGATGAAGCGATAAAAAAAGATTTAAGGAAATTAGATAAACAAACTTTAAAGATTTTATTTAATTGGATTGAAAAAAATTTTGAGTAATACTGATGATCCGCGTAGTAAGGGAAAAAGCTTTAGTAGGCAATAAAAAAAGGTTACTGGAGATACAGGATAGGGGATTATCGTTTAATAACAAGAATAGAAGATGATAGACTAATTATAATCGCTATTAATTTCAAACATCGTAGAGAAGTTTATAATTAGTGTGATTTTGTAAAAATAATGGCTAAGTTGTAGGAGGAATTTGAATGAGAATAGCGGTTATGGCTGGAACACCAATTGATTCGAAATTAGGTGCGGAGTTACTAAATTCATATGGTTATGAAGATGTTGTTTTAGTGCCGATTTCTAATAATCCAGTAGAACAAACTACGTTCCAAGCTTTTAGAAGATGAAGAACGTGAAAATATTATTGTAAAAATTATTGATGAACTAAAAGATAAGGGTTGCGATTCGATTTTTGTATATTGTAACTCTTTAAGTTCGGTTGTCGATTTTGATAGATTGGCAGAAAAAAATGGATATTTCTATTATAACTCCTATGCAGATGTATAGAAATCTAGGGTCTAGAGTATAGGTATCTAGCTGTAATGGCTGCGAACTCTCATGGTCTTACAGGTGTAGAGAATAATCTTTATGTCTCTAATCCGCGTCTACGTGTATTAGGATTATCGATGTTGGAGCTTGTTAAGGCGATTGAAGAGGGCAATAAACCTGAACAGATATTGGAAGATTTCAACTTCAAGACATTGTTTAATTATTTTGAATTAACGAATGTAGAAGCTGTTGTTCTTGGATGTACTCATTTTCCTTATATCAAAAAAAGAACTTGAGAAAAATAACTAACCTTCATATTATAGATGTCGGTGTCTTTATGATAGAGAGTTTAAAAAGATAAGGATAAATTGATTTAAATTATGAATATTAAAAAGTGGAATACCTCCAACATAATCTATAGAAATTATGTTTTGAGTATATTCCACTTTTTTATTTTATTTTCCTTCTAAGTAACTTTCGTTTCTTTCTTTTGCTTGTTCGAAGATTTCGTTGTATTCTTCTACCATTGCTTCTGTGTATTCACCTTTTTCTAGGTCACAGTCTAAAACCATAAAGTACTTTTTCCACTCTCTCAAAAACATCTTCAAGTGTGAATTTTTTTATTTAGTAAATTTTTCTAGTGTTTCCATACATTCTGGATCTACTTTTTGGATATTTGTATCTTACTTTTGATCATCAATTCCAATCTCATAGAAATCTTTCATGATGTTTGCACGTTTTTTTGTTGATCACCGAAGATACTTATGTAGATTGAAACTACTACCGCTTCTTTAATTTTTTTCTTTGAGCGATCCCTGCAAAATTTCTTTTCCATCTATGCTTAGGTCGTAATCCCCTGGACAGTATGAATTTGCAATTTCTACCGCTTCGATTTTTGTCAGCACCTTCTGGGAAGATTGCCTTTAATAAATGATGTCATAAGCTCATAACCTTCATTAATAGAAAAGTTATCTTTTGGTTTATTCATAACGATTGATAAGTTTAGAATTCCTTTGTCTGAAATAATACCAAGACCTCCGATATTTCTTACTGCTGGAATTATATTATTTCTATAAAATGCAAATAATGCTTGTTCAAAGTATGGTACGCGTGTATCGGGTGCACCGATTATTGCAGAGTTTGGTAATGTATATAAATGTAATATACAATCATCACTATTAGATACTGTGCGTAAGAACATTTCATCAGTAGCAATAGGGATTAAAGGGATTCACAATATTTAAAGTTTTATAAACATTGAATTTTTCTATTTTCGAATAAGATCTAGCATAGCTACTCCTTTTAACATGTCGATAATATTTTTATATCTTAAAAATTAATACTTTATAATTATAAGTTATGCGACTAATTTATGCAAGGTTTTTAATGAATTACATATTATAAAAAAAGTGACTCGAACATCACGATTTTAGAAAAAAATTTTTGTCGAGTCACAGTGTGTATATTATATTATAAGTTAAGTTTGTAATCTTCTGGTTTAATAATTGGTACAATTTTTCGTGAATAATTTTACGAAGAAGAAACCAGAAACTACAGGAATTACTACGAAGACGATAGCTGCTTTTAATATTTCTAAAGTACTTCCGTCAGTAGTTGCAAGGTGAGCTAATGGTCCAACTAGACCACTAAATCCAAACCCGGCACTCATTGGTGTTCCTTGGATATTTAATATGGCAGCGAAAACTCCTGAGACAGCTGCGCTACAAAGAACTGGTAGCATAATTTTCGGCTTGGCGAAAATATTTGCCATAGAAATCTTCGGTGAACCGATAAAGTGTGCGAAGCAAACTCCTTTAGAGTTAACAGCCAAACCTGCGATTGCAAGTGTAAATCCACATGCACAAATTCCAAGATTTGCAGCACCTGAGGCAATACCTTCTATATTAATCGCAAGAGCAACTCCAACTGATGTAATAGGAGAGACTACTAGACAAGCGAAAATCATCGCAATTAGAATAGTAAGGATAATCGGTTGTAGAGTAAGTAAATGTTTAATTCCATCTCCAAGTAATTTTGTTGCACCTGAGAAAAATGGAAGTGTGAATCTACCGATACCTCCGATAATTACCAATGTAAGTGGTGGTAGTATAATTACTGCATAGTTTTTAGCTTTATCTCCGATTAGCAGTATAAAAGCTGTAGCTAGTGCAGCTGTGAAAATCATCGTTACGATATCTCCAGAACCTTTTAGCATAAGTCCTGTCTTATCTGGTGTTGGTATTATTGATCCACTAGCAAATAATGTAGCTAATCCAATTGAAACACTCTGTACGGGTGTGAATTTAAAGAATAATCCGATTATTATTCCTGAAGCTAATCCTATCATGGCATTGGAAATAGTTATTGATAATGATAAAAACGCAAGTGATGGATATAGCTTTCCTATATATTTAAGCAGTTCACCAAGTAAGGCACCTGGTACTAAACATAGAACAGTTCCTAATGCGATACCATTAAGGACGTTCATAGTGAAATTTTTAATAGTAATTTTTCTTTCATAAACTTCATCTCCTTTTATGTATTCATACCCTAAAAGGTTACTAATCATTATAACGTAAAATATATATTTTGTACATTAAAATTTACTAGTTTTGAAATAATAAATTAGAATAATTAAAAACTGACTTAAAAAAAGCCAGTTTATTAATAATATTATAGAGCTGTAAAATGCAGCTGTAAATCCAAAAATTATGCCTGGTGAGTTGGCTATAACTATTGGCCAATCACGTTTTTTTCTCCTAGTAGACCATAAAAGTACCCAAAGAGTACAGTTTATTCCTGCAACGAAAGGTTGAATAAAGTCTCCTTTATGACCGTGTATATTTCCTGAAATTTGTGGTATATATGATATATACATTAGCATAGCTGTGAATGTTAGCTACCCAACTAAGTATTTTTGAAAAATTTTTGTATTCATAATTATCCTTCTCCTTTCAAGTATTGAAATATACTAACATATATTAAAAGGATTTTTCAAGTGACTTATTAAATATTATAATTGAAAAAGGAATAAAATTAAATATAATCATGAAGTGATATATTTCTATAGAGAAAATAGTTGGTTTAGTTTGATTTGTATAGTTCGGCATATTATAGTATAATGTAATTTAAAAATAACTAAGGAGTTTTAAAAGATGAAAGCTTTTAAGAAAAACTACTATCGCTATTAATAGTATTAGCTCTTTTTGGTGGTGGGTATAACATACGCCTTAACACCAGATAATAACATTAAAAATTCAGAAAACTAGCAAATGTTCAAGCAACGACTAAATTAGAAGATTTGAATGGTGACTTCTTTCTAATATTAGTTATGCTAATTCAAAAAGTAACTACGTCACTAAAAAAATTGATAATGATACATTTTTATCAATCTTTAAAAATGCAGTTGAAAAGATTCAGAATTATTAAACGGAAGTTATAAATTAGTTGGAAATCATATTGAGCGAAGTTACCAGTTAAACTAGGACTTTGGGATACTATGATCAATACTAATGTTAAAAGTAGTAGGTGCTAATAATTCTGTGGACTTAATACTAGAAGATGCTAAAATTGGAAAAGTTCCTATACCTGATTTTTGCTTTTGGAAAAATATTTAAAAAGAAGCACTAACAGGGACTGGAGTTGGAGTAAGTGGTAATACAATTAAAATTAAATCACTAGATGTTCCGGTTATGATCGACAATGTGGAAGTCTCAGGTGGAAATGTTAATGTGACTGCCTCACTTACACAAAAACAAATCTTACAATATGGCTCTGAAGCTATTAAAAATTATTTTAGGGATAATAATAAATTGAGACTTTTAGAAAAACTCTATAAAAGAATGAGAAGATTATTCATATCTCATTTACATATAGTTTTACTAAAAGTCTTTTATTAATTTTAAAATGTTTTTCAGAAAATTTTATGTTAAATTCACATAAAATGCTTGAAAGTTTATTCTTAATGTAATATAATAAACATATCGTAAATAAAGACAAGACATCTATGTGGAGTTTTAGAGAGAAACTGGTTGGTGGAAAAGTTTTATAGAAGCATAGGAGTTATCACTTTATTGTGTAATAATTTTAATAGAACAAACAAGTGCTCTTGGTAGGAGTTAAAAGAGGTGGTACCGTGGATACATTTCGCCCTCTATAACTTTTTACTAAGAGTTTTTTTATTTTGAAAGGAGAAAAAATGGTAGAATTAAAAGATACATTATTAATGCCAAATACGAAGTTTCCAATGCGTGAAATCTTCCAAACAAAGAACCTGAATTCCTAAAACGTTGGGAAGAAATGGATTTATACAACAAAATTTTAGAAAAAAATGCTGGGAAACCTTCATACGTACTTCACGATGGACCTCCATATGCGAATGGTAACATCCACACTGGACACGCATTAAACAAAAATCTTAAAAAGACTTTATCGTTAAATATAAAAAAATATGAATGGTTTTTGTTTCACCATACGTTCCAGGTTGGGATACTCACGGTCTTCCAATCGAGCAAGTATTAGTAAATAATGGTGTTGATAGAAAATCTATGCCAGCTAGCAAATTCAGAAATAAATGTAAAGATTATGCTTTAAAACAAGTTGATAAACAACGTGCTGACTTCAAAAAACTTGGAGTACTAGGTGATTGGGATAACCCATATTTAACTTTAGATCCAAAATTTGAAGCGGAACAAATCCGTGTATTTGGTAAAATGGTAGACAAAGGATATATCTACAAAGGATTAAAACCTATCTACTGGTCACCATCATCAGAATCTGCATTAGCTGAAGCTGAAATCGAGTATCACGACCACACTTCACCATCTATCTATGTTGCATTTGATCTAGTTAGTGAAAATGGTGCTGTTGAAAAAGGAACTAAGTTTGTTATCTGGACAACTACTCCTTGGACGTTACCTGCGAACTTAGGTATCGCTGTTCACCCAGATTTCGAATACCAAGTTGTTAAATATAACGGAGAAAGCTACTTAGTAGCTAAAGAAAGGGTAGCATTCTTAGCTGAAAAATTCGGTTGGGAAAACTATGAAACAGGTGAAGTATTAGTAGGTAAAGATTTAGAGTACTTACTATGTCAACACCCATTCTTAGATAGAACTTCTACAGTAATCTTAGCTGATTATGTAACACTTGATTCAGGGACTGGTTTAGTACACACGGCTCCTGGACACGGGGTTGATGACTATCTTGTTGGTCAATTACAATATAAACTTGGAGTATTATCACCAGTTGATAACCAAGGTGTTCTTACAGAAGAAGCTGGACAATTCGCTGGTAAATTCGTATTCGACGCGAACAAAGACATTATCGCTCACTTAGCTGAAACTGGAGCGTTATTAAAACAAGAAGATATTACTCACTCATACCCACATGACTGGAGAAGTAAAAAACCAATTATCTTCAGAGCTACACCACAATGGTTCTGTTCTGTTGATGCATTCCGTAGTGAATTACTTGAAGCTGTAGATAACACTAAATTCTACAGTGAGTGGGGTAAACCAAGATTATATAACATGATTCGTGACCGTGGTGACTGGGTAATCAGTCGTCAACGTGTTTGGGGTGTGCCAATCCCTGTATTCTACGCTGAAAACGGAGAAGCTATCCTTGATATCGAATTAATCGAACATGTAGCGAAAATCTTTGAAGAAGAGGGATCAAATGTTTGGTTCTACAAAGACGCTAAGGAATTATTACCAGAAGGATATACTCACCCAGGAAGTCCAAACGGTGAATTCACTAAAGAAATGGACATCATGGACGTTTGGTTTGACTCTGGAACATCTCACCAAGGATGCTGTGCAATCCGCGAAGATTTAACATACCCAGCTGATTTATATCTAGAAGGAAGTGACCAATACCGTGGATGGTTCAACTCTTCACTTATCACTTCTGTAGCGGTATCTGGAGTAGCTCCATATAAAGAGTTAGTATCTGCTGGATTCGTTATGGACGGTAATGGTAATAAGATGAGTAAATCATTAGGTAACACTATTTCTCCTAATGATATAGGTAAAGGAATTAGGTGCTGAGATTATCCGTCTATGGACTGCAAGTGTAGATTACACTCAAGACGTTCGTATCTCTAAAGATATCTTAAAAACAAGTTTCTGAAACATACAGAAAAATTAGAAATACTTTCCGTTTCTTACTAGGAAACTTATATAACGGAAGCTTCAACAACAAAACTGATTTAGTTGCGTACGAAAACCTTGAAGAACTAGACAAATACATGGTTCTTAAATTCGAAAAAAGTTGTAGCAAAAGTATTAGACTACTACGAAAAACTACCAATTCAACAGTATTACTACTGAACTAATTAACTTCTTTAATGTTGAATTATCTTCATTCTACCTTGACTACGGTAAAGATATCCTTTACATCGAAGGTGAAGATTCTCACAAACGTCAAAGTATGTTAACAGTTCTTTACACAGTATTAAGTAAATCTGTTAGATTACTTGCTCCAATTCTTTCATTCACAGCTGAAGAAGTATATGACAATATGCCATACGAAGATGCTGAGTCTGTACACTTAACTGACTTCCCAGCTAAAAACGTAATTGAAGACGCTGCTTTAGAAGCTAAATGGGATAAACTTCTAGAAGTTCGTGATGATGTGAATAAAGCATTAGAAGAAAGCCGTAATGAAAAAGTTATCGGTAAATCTCTAGAAGCTGCTGTTGAAGTATACAGTAATGATGCAGAGGTAGTTGAGTTATTAAACTCTGTTGCTAACTTAAACCAATTCTTCATCGTAAGTAAAGTAGAGGTTAAAGAAAACGATGGTGTAGCTTATGATCTTGCTACTGTTAAAGTAACTAAAGCTGAAGGACACCGTTGTGAACGTTGTTGGAACATCGTTGATGAAGTAAACGAAGAAGGTTTATGCCCACGTTGTGCTAGCATCTTAAACAAATAATAGAATAATCTTACATAGAACTTAGGGTTAAATTTAATCTAAGTTCTATTTTTATTATGAGTCCAAAAAAATGGACAGATAACTTGTTATAATTAAATCACAAAAACGAAGAGGTGATTTAAAATGGAAAAAGATTATATTACAATAACAGGGATGCAACATTATTTTTGGAACAACAGTTTTTAAAGTGGGTGATGTTATAAGTTGTGAGAAAGAGTTTGATAATGATTATGATGAAGAAGCTATAAAAAGTTATGATGAAGACTTTTTGGTAAAGTTGGTTATGTAGGAAATTCTTTGCAGAACTGTCGCAAAAGGTACGAAGAGTGCAGGAAGAATTTACGATAAAGTAGGAGATAAGTTCTTCGTTAAAGTATGTTTTGTTACTAGTGGTTCTGTAATTGCAGAAGTTCTAAAAAGAGAGGAAAAATAATTATAAAAATGATAGAAAAAAATCGTGAATAGTTGTTATTATATACATAAGTGTATATAGGAGCAAAATTTATGGAAAAAGGAAGATATCAAAAATTAAAGCTATTATACTTATTAGAAATATTGAGAGACTATAGCGACGAAAAATACATATTTGAGTGTAAAAGAATTAACTTCTTTACTTTTAAAAAAGAAATAGTTGTTGAGAGAAAAACTCTATATAAGGATATAGAATTACTACAAGATTATGGATTCAATATCGTAGTTGAAAAGAGTGGACGTGAAAAATACCTATGCTTTTAGTAGAGAGAGATTTGAGCTTGCAGAGGTAAAAATGTTAATCGATGTTATACAAGCTAGTAAGTTTCTTACAGCGAAAAAAATCTCGTGATCTAATCCTAAAACTTAAGAAATTAGCGAGCAAAAACAAGCACAAAAAATACAAAGACAGGTATATTCTTTCGAAGAGAATAAATATATAAACGAAAATATTTATTATAATGTTGATGCTATCCATAATGCAATTGCAGAAAATAAGCAAATTAATTTTAATTATTGGCAATGGAATTATAAGAAACAGATGATTGATAGAAAAAAACGGTGAAGTTTATAGTGTGAGTCCTTTTGCTCTAGTATGGAATGATGAGAATTATTATATGGTTGCCTATGATGCTAAGACAGATTTAATCAAAAATTATCGTGTTGATAAGATGAGAAATGTTGTTATTGAGGAGAATGATAGATTAGGTCATGATAAGTTCCAAAAAGAAGATATATCAAGTTATTCTAAGAAAAATCTTTGGCATGTATGGTGGGACTTTAGAAAAGGTGACTTTAGAGTTTAAAGAATCGTTAATTGGAGCGATTGTCGATAGATTCGGTAAAAGATATTATTATTCATAAAAAAAGATGATTGTTATCAAACTCTGCTAGAAGTTATGTGTAGTAGTCATTTCTTAGGTTGGATTTTTCTTTAGGTAGTGATATTGAAATACTAGCGCCTCAAAAATGTACGAGAATTGTATGTGGAGAAAGTAGAGAGTTTACTAAAAATATAAATAAAAAATATTCTAGTAGGATTTTATGAGGAATTCTACTAGAATTTTTTTACTTGTTTAAAATCAAAAAAATATAAATTCATTTAGCTTTTATTTGTTGAATGTAATACATAGTTAATATCAACTTAAAATCGTACTAATGTGGTTGCTTTAAAGAGAAATGGATGATATAATAAGGAGATGAATTATAAGATGATTATAAAATCATTTAATAGAAAAAAATATGTCGGAAGGAAAAATGTTAATGGCTATTTTTAGGAAAAAAATATTTGATGCTAACAGAAGAGAAGTAAAAAGCTTATCAAAAATTAGCTGATAAAAGTATTAGCTAAAGATGAAGAATATTCAAATCTTAGCGATGAAGAATTAGTAAATAAAAAACAGAAGAATTTAAAGCTTATATTCAAGAACAAAAAAAGAAAAAGGTAAAGATACACCGGATATATTAGATAAAATTTTAGTAGATGCGTTCGCTGCAGCTCGTGAGGGTGCATTACGTTCTCTAGGAATGAAACCATATAAAGTTCAAATCATGGGTGGTATCGCACTTCACCGTGGGGATATCGCGGAGATGAGAACAGGGGAAGGTAAAACTCTTACTGCGACAATGCCAGTATACTTAAACGCATTAGCAGGTGAAGGTGTACACGTTGTTACAGTTAACGAATACTTATCTCAACGTGACGCTCAAGAGATGGGAGTTTTCTATAACTACATGGGACTTTCTGTGGGTCTTAACTTAAACTCTTTAAACTCTGAAGAGAAAAGAGCAGCATATAATGCTGATATTACATACTCAACGAATAACGAGTTAGGATTTGACTACTTAAGAGATAACATGGTTAAAAACAGTTGAAGCACGTGTTCAACGTCCATTAAATTATGCTGTCATCGATGAGGTTGACTCAGTACTTATCGATGAAGCACGTACACCACTTATTATCTCTGGTGAAGGTCAAGAATCAACTTCATTATACCAAGTAGCAAATGCTTTCGTTAAAACTCTGAAAAAAGCAGAGGAAGAAGATGGAAGTGATGGAGATTATACTTTAGATATTAAAACTAAAGCTATCCAACTTTCTGAAAATGGTATTGATAAAGCGGAAAGTTACTTTGGATTAAAAAATCTTTATGATCTAAAAAATGTTGATTTAACTCACCACATTAACCAAGCATTAAAAGCTAACTATACAATGGCACTAGATGTTGACTACGTAGTTGCTGAAGATGGAGAAATTTTAATCGTTGACCAATTTACAGGTCGTACAATGCCTGGTCGTCGTTTCTCTGAAGGTTTACACCAAGCTATCGAAGCTAAAGAAGGTGTGCCGATTCAAAAAGAAAGTAAAACAATGGCGACTATTACATTCCAAAACTTCTTCAGAATGTATAAAAAACTTAGTGGTATGACAGGTACTGGTAAAACAGAGGAAGAAGAATTTAGAAACATTTATAACATGTTTGTAACTACAATTCCTACGAATAGACCAATCCAAAGGATTGATGCACCAGACTTCATTTACTCAAATATGGAAGCTAAGTTTAATGCAGTAGCTCAAGAAGTTAAAGAACGTTATGACAAAGGACAACCAGTTCTTTTAGGTACTGTTTCTATCGAAACGAGTGAATTAGTATCTAAATTATTATACAAATACGGTGTTCCTCATAAAGTACTTAACGCTAAACAAAATGAAAGTGAAGCTGAAATTATTAAACAAGCTGGACAACGTGGTTCAGTAACTATCGCGACTAACATGGCTGGTCGTGGTACGGATATTAAACTTGGAGAAGGTGTTCGTGAATTAGGTGGTCTTGCCGTTATCGGTACAGAACGTCACGAATCACGTCGTATTGATAACCAATTACGTGGTCGTTCAGGACGTCAAGGGGACCCAGGGTACAGTAGATTCTATCTATCTCTAGAAGATGAACTTATGGTTCGTTTCGGAGCTGATAGATTACAAAAAATCATGGGTAAAGATGTAGATACACCGCTTGAAAGTAGAATGGTAAGTAGATCTGTTGAAAGTGCTCAAAAACGTGTTGAAGGTAATAACTATGACTCACGTAAACAAGTACTTCAATATGATGATGTATTACGTAAACAACGTGAAATTATGTACGCTGAAAGAAATGAAGTGTTAGAAAATGATGTTGTTACTGAAATTATCCAAGAGATGATTGGTGAAGCAGTAGATAAAACTATGGCATTTATCACTGAAAACTTAGAGGCGCACAGTGAAAAAGAAGAAACTGAAGAAATCATCAAGTCACTTAATGAGAAGTTCTTAGGTCAAAAACCTATTACTGAGAGTGAGTACTCAGATGTTATGTCTGATGATGAAATTCGCGAGCTTGTATTACACAGAATTAATCTTGAGTTAGCTGAGAAACGTGAGTTACTTGGTGATGAAACTATGAATTCATTCGAGAAATACATTCTTCTTAACGCTATCGATGATAGATGGACTGACCACATCGACCAAATGGATCAACTTAGAAAAGGGATTTTCCTTCGTTCTTATGGACAAATTGATCCGCTTCGTGAGTACAAAACAGAAGGTTACCAAATGTTCGAGGATATGATTGATGATATTCAAGTAGAAGTTGTTACTAACTTAATGCGTATTAGAGTAGAACGTCATGAAGAAATCGAAATGAAACAAGAACCAACTAACCTTGTAACTAACGATAGTAAAGAACATATCGCTCGCGGTCCAATTAAGAGTGCATCTCGTGAAGAGAAAAAAGCTCGTATCGAAGAGCGTAAACAACGTATTAAAGAGTTAAAAGCTCAAAAAGATAAAGAAACTAATTAGAAGTTAATTGAAAGAAGGAGACTTATATAAAGGTTTCCTTCTTTTCATGGCTTTTATAATATTTTTATAAGGAGGCAAGTATTATGAATAATATAGATAAACTAAAAGAAATAATAGAATTAAATGATAATATTGTCTTTTTGGTGGAGCGGGTGTTTCTACCGAATCTGATATTCCAGATTTTAGAAGTGCGAATGGAGTGTTTAGTGTAAAATTAAATCGACACTTTACACCTGAACAACTTGTTTCTAGAACTATGTTTGTGAAGTATCCTGTAGATTTCTTTGATTTTTATAAGAAGCATTTAGTTTATCCTGATGCTAAACCAAATAGAGCCTCATTTTTATTTAGCTGATTTGGAAAAACAAGGGAAAACTTAAAGCGGTAATTACACAAAAATATTGACACTTTACATGAACAAGCGGGTAGTAAAAATGTTCTTAAACTTCATGGAAGTGTAGATGCAAATTATTGTACTAAGTGTAATAGTTTTTATAATTTAGAAGATTTCTTAGCTAAAACTGAAGAAATACTGAGTTGTGATAAATGTGGTGGGATAATAAAAACCGTATGTTACTTTATATGAAGAAGAATTAGATATGACGGTATTTAACGCTGCGATTAACTTTATTGAAAAGAGCTGATGTTCTGATTATCGGTGGAACTTCATTAAGTGTTTATCCAGCAGCAAATCTTTTTACATTATTTTTAGAGGAAAAACATTTAGTTGTTATTAATAAATCGTCTACTCCTCAGGACAATATGGCTGATCTAGTAATTAATGGTAAAATCGGAGAAGTATTTTCAAAATTAGGAGAAAGGTTAGGTGATGTGTAGATGTATTTATTTAGAAAAATTAGCTTGGTTTATGAAGCTAGAAAAAAGACGTTATCTTATTGGAATAATTGCCCTTATCTTAGTAAGTATTTTCAACTTAATTCCACCGAAAGTTATTGGGACTGTTATTGATAAAATTGAGGCTGGAAATTTAACTAATGGAGAGTTATTCTTAAATGTTGGTTATCTTGTACTAGCGGCACTAGCGATGTATGCACTTCGTTATGTTTGGCGTGTTTATATTTTTGGAGCAGCATATAACTTAGGAAGAATCTTAAGGTCAAGATTATTTGAACACTTTACTAAGATGTCTCCATCGTTCTTCCAAAAATACCGTACAGGTGATTTAATGGCCCATGCAACGAATGATATAAACTCAGTAGCGATGGTTGCTGGTGGTGGAGTAATGTCAGCTGTTGATGCAAGTATTACAGCATTAGTGACATTATTTACGATGATATTTTTAATTGATTTCAAGCTAACTTTAATAGCTATTATTCCTTTACCATTTTTAGCGTATGCTACTAATTATATTGAGGGATAAAAAAACTATGAGAGTTTTTGAGGAAGCACAGAGTCATTTTCTGACTTGAACAATAAAGTTCAAGAGAGTGCTTCTGGGATAAAGGTTACTAAATCATTTGGTTATGGTAATGATGAGATAAAGAGTTTTAGAGAAGTTAATAACAAAGTATTTGGTAAGAATGTTATCGCTGCTAAGTATAACTCATTATTTGATCCAATGGTATTAATCTTCGTTGGATTATCTTATACACTTACTCTTGTCTTCGGTGGAATTTTTATCTCTAATGGTGATTTATCTGTTGGTGAGTTAGTTACTTTCGTGACCTATCTTGATATGTTAGTATGGCCACTTCAAGCGATTGGTTGGTTATATAATATATCACAACGTGGTGAAGTATCTTATAAACGTATTGAGAGTTTATTAGCTGAAGTTAATGAGGTAAACACTAACTTAGATAGTAAAGTTAAAGCTGAAAATGGTAGACTTGAGTATAATATCAACAACTTTCGAATTTGAAGAAGGTAAGAGCGTCCTAAGAGACATTAAGTTTCGCTATTGAAAAAGGTCAAACACTTGGTATCGTAGGTGTTACTGGAGCAGGTAAAACTACATTATTAAGGTTATTATTAAGAGAATTTAATATTAAATCTGGTAATATTATGCTTAACAACAGAGATATTGCTGAATATAGTATTAATGACCTTAGAAAACTTATCGGATATGTACCTCAAGATCAGGTACTATTTGCAATGTCGATTAAAGAGAATATTCGTTTTGCTAATCCTTTAATTGATGATAAGAAGGTAGAAGAGATTACGAAAATTTGTGGTCTGTATGATGATATTATGGCTATGCCTGAGAAGTTTGATACGATTGTTGGTGAGAAAGGTGTTAGTCTTTCAGGTGGTCAAAAACAACGTTTAGCGATGAGTCGTGCTTTAATTATTAATCCTGAAATTTTAATCCTTGATGATTCATTATCTGCGGTTGATGCTAAGACTGAACATGTTATTTTAGAGAACTTGAAAGAACAACGTAGTGGTCAAACTAATATCATTACTGCACATAGACTTTCTGCGGTAGTGGAAGCTGATTTAATAATTGTTTTAGGTGATAACACAATTATTGAAAAAGGAACTCATGATGAACTTATCGCAAAATAATGGTTGGTATAAAGAGACTTATGAAAGTCAACAGATGGAAGAAAGCTTGAAAGGAGGAAGTGAAAATGTCGAAAAGTAAGACGTTTTTTAGATTAATGCGCTATATGTTGCGCTATAAAGGATTATCGATTTTAGCACTATTATTTATATTAATGACTTCGATAGTCGCAACAGCAATTCCTCTTTTAGCTCAGTATTATATTGATCATTATATTACAAAAGAATATTGCTAAAGCTGGATTATATATATTAATAATTTATTTTTGGATTGTTTATCCTAAGAGTTGTGTTTACATTTTTAGAGAGTATTACTTCGCAAAAGTAGCTCACAGTATAGTTAGAGATCTACGTAATGATAGTTTTGCTAACTTGCAAAAATTAGGGATGTCGTACTTCGATAAAACTCCTGTAGGTTCTGTCGTATCGAGATTAACTAATGATACACAGGCTGTTGCGGATATGTTTGGAACAATTTTCTCAAGTTTCTTAAATACTATACTTATGTTTGTAGTAACACTTTCTGCGATGATTGCTCTAAGTTGGCAATTAACAATTTACATGATACTATTTATTCCTGTAATGGTAGGGTTCAGTATACTTATATCAGAAGCTTTCTAGTAGATTAGTAGAAATTTCTCGTGCGAAAAATTAGTGAAATGAATACTAAATTATCTGAATCAATTGAAGGTATGAAGATTATCCAAGCATTTAATCAGGAACAACGCCTGATTGATGAATTTGGAGAGGTTAATAATGAACACCTTCGTTATTACACTAAATCATTAAAAGTTGATAGTATATTATTAAGACCAGCTATGGCATTATTTAAAGTGTTAGCATATGGTGTTATCGTAATGTATTTTGGGTTAACTTTTGAAAGTGCTGGGTTTACAGCTGGGATAATCTATGCGTTTATTCAATATACGAATCAGCTGTTCAATCCATTAATTGAACTTATGCAAAACTTCTCAATTCTTCAAACATCTATTATTTCTGCAGGTCGTGTTTTCACATTAATAGATAATGAAGAGTATGAGCCTGAGCAAAAAGAGAGTGATTATAAAATTTCTCGTGGTGATATCGAGTTTAAAAATGTTAGCTTCTCTTACGATGGTAAACGAGATGTTCTTAAAAATATTTCATTTAGTGTTAAAAATGGAGAGAGTATAGCGTTTGTTGGAGCTACTGGTTCCGGTAAATCTTCTATTATGAATCTATTCTTAAGATTCTATGATTATGATAGAGGAGAAATCTTAATTGATGGAGTTAATATTAAAAGATTATAGTTCTAAAGAATTAAGAAACAGTGTTGGATTAGTACTTCAAGATCCATTCTTATATCACGGAACAGTAGAGTCTAATATTAAGATGTATAATGAAAGTCTAACAAGAGAAGATGTTATTGAAGCGGCGAAGTTTGTTGATGCACATAATTTTATAGATAAATTAGAAGATAAGTATGATAGTGTAGTTACAGAAAGAGGTTCAACATTCTCATCTGGAGAAAGACAACTTCTAACATTTTGCTAGAACTATAGCAAGTAAGCCGAAGATCCTGATTCTTGATGAAGCTACTGCAAATATCGACTCTGAAACAGAAGAGCTGATTCAAAACTCTCTTGAAAAAATGAGAAAAGGTAGAACAACAATAGCGATTGCTCATAGATTATCTACGATTCAAGATTCTAACTGTATCTACGTACTAGATAAAGGTGAAATTATTGAATCTGGAACACATGATGAGTTGATAGCATTAAAAGGTAATTATTACAAAATGTACCAACTTCAAGCAGGTATGTTAAATAAATAGAATTTAAACTAGAAGTGAATAAAGTAGCTTCTAGTTTTTATAGAAATAATAAATTTATATATAGTGTTAGTTAACATAAATTTAAAG